>Ga0272446_1000013_pt1 | contig 218253 bp, 189 predicted proteins | sample YNPCB0061_FD_194587 | JGI IMG/M metagenome (GOLD analysis project Ga0272446, IMG submission 194587) | Hot spring microbial mat communities from Yellowstone National Park, WY, United States - YNP-CB-006-1 | ecosystem: Environmental > Aquatic > Thermal springs > Hot (42-90C) > Sediment | place... | reverse complement strand
GCTTTCATCGAAAAATGAAACTCATTCAGCGTAGAGCTTATGGGTTTAAAAACTTTGAAAATTATAGAACGCGTGTTAGGGTGCTCTGTTGCTAACGATTAGTGCCCCCGTAATTGGGAAAGACCCAACGTTTAGAGGAACGTTTTTAATCTCAGAATTATAATTTGGCTAATTTTAGACTGTAACATATTGATTCTACTATGCCGTTGCGCGGAATCGAACCGCGGACCTATTGATTACGAATTAAAAAATAGCGGGTTTTAGTGACTTCGACATTCTTTTAATTTACTTCAAATACCTTTTATTTTCAACACTTAATCCCTATAATCAGTTATAAGTTCTTTGAGCTAGTTTTAAGTAATTCTTCGACACAGTTTCGACACGTATTCGACACGCCACAGGGAAATCAAAAAATGAAGATCACAAAATCCGTCGTTGATAAACTTCCTATTCCTATCAGTCCTCAAACTGGAAAATCAGCACAAAAACGTTATTACGATGACAACCTCAAGGGATTTGGCGTACGAGTAACATCTGGCGGCACTAAAGCTTTTTTTGTTGAAAAACTCATTAATAACAAACTCAGTCGCATCACCTTAGGTCGATACCCTGAGTTAACCGTGGAAATGGCGAAGAAAGAAGCCCAGAAGCTTCTGGGGCAGATTGCCATGGGATTAGATCCTGGTGCACAAAAGAAAACGGCCAAAATGCAGCAAATCAATTTAAACGAAGTATTTAATGATTACCTTCAAGCAAGAAAGTCATTGAAACAATCGACACTCATCAATTACAAACAAATTTTAACCAAAGCATTCCCAAATTGGTTAAATAAGCCACTGCTTTCGATCACTAAAGACCGAATTGCAAAACATCATCAGAAACTTGGTGAAGCCCATGGTGAAGCTTATGCGAATTTAGCTATGCGTGTGTTGCGCGCTTTATTCAATTTTGCCGCTGGTCAATATGAAGATGCGGAAGGCAAATCACTTGTACCAGAAAACCCAGTTAAACGGTTATCGCAGACCCGTGCTTGGTATCGAGTAGAACGACGCCAAACACTGATTAAATCACACGAATTAGCCCCTTGGTATAAAGCGGTTGAACAAATCCAAAATAAAACTTTGCGCGATTACCTTTTATTGATTTTATTTACGGGATTACGTCGTCAGGAAGCTGCTACCCTAAAATGGGATCAAATCGATTTAACCGCCAAAACCTTGCTAATTGTTGATACAAAAAACCGCGATCAACACACCCTCCCCCTTTCAGACTTCCTCTATGAGTTACTCCAATTACGCTACCGACACAGAACTAATGATTATGTTTTCCCAGGTACTGGTGCAGCTGGCCACATCATTGAACCACGAAAACAAATGGCAAAAGTGATCGAGCTAACAGGGATTCACTTTACAGTGCACGATTTAAGAAGAACCTTTATTACTATTGCAGAGAGTCTGGATATTCCAGCTTATGCGCTAAAACGTTTGCTTAATCATAGAATGACTAATGACGTCACTGCAGGATATATAATCGCTGATGTAGAGCGTCTTAGAAAACCAATGCAATTGATCACTGACTATATTTTGAAATGCATGGGAGCTCTCAAGTCAGCGGATGTAATTGAGTTTCAGCCTACAAATATGGAGCTTTCAAAATGAAGTGCCAATTGAAACGATATGGTTAACTCAAAAACAAATGTCAGAACTTTTTCAAAGACCGATTAAAACCTCACGCCAAAAGCAACTAACCGGAAATTCCGGATAGTTCAAGAAGAAGGGAAGTACAAAGCATTACAAGAGGTGGTTATAGATTTGTTTGTTTTTCAACAGCCTTTGTGACCTTAGAAAATATGCAGTACCTGGTCGAGTTAAATCCGAGCTTTAAGAAACGTTTTCTACACCAATACAGCCAACCCCTTAGCTGCGATGAGATTTAAAAGTTTCAATGACGTTCCTCTGGGACGCTTCTCTCCTTGCTCCCATTGTTTAACGGTAGATGAAGAAGTCTTCAAGTACTTAGCAAATACAGCTTGGCTTACATGTTCTTTTAAGCGAAGTAACTTAATCTCATGAGGAGTAAATTCTTTAACTGGCGGTAAACACAACGCATCAAAGTCATGCATAGTAGTTGCATCAACAATACCAGCATCATATAGCCCTTTTGCTGACTCATGGACAACCTCTAGAATTGATTTATCCATTACTTACCTCTCTATCTTGCAGCACTATATTGAATATTAAAATCTAAAGCCTTAGCAATTGGTTTAGAGTTTTTCCCAATTTTTTTCATTTCAATAATTCCATAGCGAGCCATCGTATGTAGTGTACGACTCAAATTACTAGGCTCACGTTTACTTAGGATAGCAAGTTCTTTAATTGATTCAGGTTTTTGCTCATCAATGATTTTTAATAGTCTCATATTATTTTCATTTAATACTTCACAAAGAGATTTGATAGAGCTAAACCAAATCTTTGGTTCATTTTTTTTAGGTTTATAACGTCCAGAAGCAATTTCAATAGCACGGCTTTGAAATTTATCACGTGACATAATACCGACTTGTAGGGTTTTCATTTTTTATCTCCATTATTCAATTGTTGAATAATTGAATTCACTTCTTTAAAAAAATCGTTTAGAAGCTGTTCAGCACTTTCAAATTCATAAGGAGTTCCCTTATCTTTTATTGATGTGTGAACATGATCATACTTAATAATACGACCAGAATACCTACCACTTTCTTTAACTTTAATCCCATGTGCATTATCAAAGCCTAGAATCCGCTGATTATAATTATCATGAAGAGTTAGATTATATCTAATGCCATGAGGCCTCTCTTCAGTTGGCTCAACTAAAAATGCCTCTATTCTATACCAATAACCATTTTCTTCTGTGTATTCAGTACCATTTAATGCAAGTAAAGTTTCTAGTCCAACATCCTTCATTAAAAATCCAAAGATATCAACTGGTGATATTCATATTATATTATAGATTTAAAATAAATAGTGCTTTTTGATTATTTAATTTTTCTTCTATAAAACTTATTTCCCTCATAATGGCACAATCAAAACTTGTTCGAGTTGAAATTAAAGTGCGCCAAAATTTGTTTATTTATGCAACACAAACGAAGTTTGTATATTGCGCCCTTAGAATTCTTCTACGGGATAAGTAGAAAAAATTTATTTATATTTTTGGAAAAGGAAAAATAGATCTTGGAATTCGAGATTTTTTGATTTATTGGATTACTTTTATTAGCTAATCAATTTTTAACTGATGATTAGAATTGATAGATTACGGCTCATGTTTAAAAAAAAGAGAATTTTCGACATATCCTGAGTATATGTTTATACCATCGATATATTAAAGTTTTATAAAAAGATGATATAAAAACCTGGAACACGCGGGACAAATGGGACACCCCCATTGCTGCTGTATTCAAGCCGCCCCAAAGTTATTTATCAATTTGGGGTCAGAGGGGACATTTTCTTGTATAAATATTTTAATTCTTTGAAATTCAACGCATTTATCCTATTAACACATCATTTGCTTGACATGATTAGCTAGTCACGGCAGTATCCTTGATTGCTTATAACGCTTTATCGCACTATAAGGCGTTATGTTTGGATTTTTGAAAAGTTACCAGTCTTTAATTACTGGATCTTTCAAACGGGGATGGAGCCCATGGCCTGCATTATGCTGATTTGAAATATCTTTTAACGAGGTAACGCTATGTCTATCAAAACTTCGCGCATTGATCTAATCAACGAATTTGAAATCGCACCAGAATCAACCCTTTTTGATCAAAAAACGTTAGCAGCCGTTTTAGCTTGCTCAACACAATTACTGGAGCGTAATCGTTGGGCAGGCCTTGGTGTTCCCTACATCAAAATTGGTCGTACAGTACGTTATCGTAAACAAGATATTCTTAATTTTCTCCGACAACAAAAGGTTTATCACTCTACTAGCGAAAGTGAAAAATCGTTTGATTGCGCATCTTGAATTTAGCTTGAGAGCTTAAAAGTCAGAAGGTTTAAGGCCATCCCGCCTACAACCTTCCTCATATGCCTTGTGGAGAGCTTTATGAATACAACTCAAATATATCATGTCGATTTTAAAGAATCGAAACAAATTAAATCATTTCAATATGCTGGTGGACACTTTCAACTCACAACCAATGGCGTTATTTTTCTAGGAAAAGATAAAGAAGGCAATGAACTACCACCCTGCTGGATTTGCTCCGCACTGAATGTGGTGGCAAAAACACGTGATGCGCACAATGGTGAATGGGGCCGACTTCTCGAATGGGTAGATGATGATGGCGTTAAGCACCAATGGGCAATGCCCTTAGCCATTTTACAAGGTGATTCAAGTGATGTCAGACGAGAGCTTGCACGGTTAGGCTTAACAATCTCACCTAGCAAAAATGCCCGCGAATTATTGTCATCCTATATCCAGATTTTCCCTGTGGAAGAACGCGCTCGCTGTGTTGATAAACTAGGTTGGCATAGTGATGTATACATTACAGCTGCAGGGGCTATTGGTGAATCAGCAGAAAAAATTGTTTTTCAAAATACCAACACATTAGAATCAGCCTGCACTGTTTCGGGGACTGCAATGGAATGGCGCAATTCAGTGGCACGATTGGCCAATGGCAACTCTCGTTTAATCTTTGCCATAGCCACTGCTTTTGCACCTTCTCTTGCAAATATTGTCGGTGAAGATTCTGGCGGTTTTCACCTCAGAGGCGCTTCCTCATCCGGCAAAACTACGGCTTTAAAAGTGGCAGCATCGGTCTGGGGAAAACCAGAAAATTATATCCGTTTGTGGCGAAGCACAGCCAACGGAATGGAAGGCTTAGCAGCACTGCATAATGATGGTTTATTAATACTTGATGAACTAAGCCAAATGGACCCCAAAGAAGCTGGTGAATGTGCTTATCTGCTGGCAAATGGACAAGGAAAAACGCGGGCATCTCGTAGCGGCGGTGCTAAGCAAACCGTGAAATGGTCATTGCTTTTTTTATCAGCTGGAGAAGAAACGCTTTCTGCATTAATGGCCAAAGCCGGGCAAAAAACGAATGCAGGCCAAGAAATACGGTTGGCTGATATCGAAGCCGACGCGGGCTCTTATATGGGAATCTTTGAAACACTACATGAACATTCCTCCCCTACTAAATTAGCATTAAGTTTGAAAGAAGCAGCCAATCGATTCTACGGTGCAGTAGGTATAGAGTGGCTTAAAAAAGTGGTAACTCACCGCCAACAACTGTTGAATGTACTTTTAAACCAAATTCAGCAATTCGTTGAGCAAGTCACAAAAGCAAATCACTCAGGCCAAATTCAAAGAGTTGCCAGACGCTTCGCACTTGTAGCTGCTGCGGGTGAATTAGCCAGTCATTTCGGTTTAACAGGCTGGGAAAAAGGAACTGCTTCTCAAGCAGTGAAAAAATGCTTTCAAGACTGGCTAGATGACTTCGGCAATGGCAACCGCGAAGACCGCGCAATTCTGTCACAAGTCAGAGCCTTTTTTGAATCACATGGCGCCAGTCGTTTTGACAGTGCCCGTGAACCAAACAACGAGCGGATTCATAACCGCGCCGGATTTTATAAAACAGATGAGCAAGGATTTCGCATTTACATGGTGCTCTCTGAAGTATACCGCAATGAAATCTGCCAAGGATTTGATCCGAAAATGGTCACTAAAGTTTTGCTCAATGCTGGATGGATTACGCCAGGTGGAGATGGAAAATCCTCCCAAAAACTGAGAATTAAAGGCGTGGGTATTCCGCGGTGTTATGTGTTTACAGAACAATTATGGTCGGATGAATACTGACATTTTCTCATTATTGTCCCATTTGCCCCATGACTATGAATTGGTTGTGGGGCGGCTATAATCGCATGGTTGTAAGGATGTCCCTTCTGTCCCAATTGTCCCATCAAATTTATTAATACTCTACTATCTCACCTATAAGTCATAGGAGCTTATTGAAAAATTGCATGTAAAAATTATCTTCGTAGGATCATCTCCTACGCAAGATAAAATTACTGTCTCAGGTTGTTTCGAATTACCTAATATTTTGTGCAAGACATGTAAGCCGCCTCTTCTTTCGCATATGGGTTGCATGGAAATTAAAACTGCATTTGCTGATTTTGGTTGCGCAGCCCCTTCATAACTCTCATGACACTCTGGTCCGCTTAGAGGTGGAGCCAGAATTTTCTCAGCAAAACTTTGTGATGATATTAAAAGTGAGATTGAAATAATGAAGGCACTGGGTAATTTCATCGTTACACTTCATGTGAGATATGTTTCGAGTTTAATTTTAGTATCTTATTAAATAGATTGCCGAATTTTTGCAATAGAACAATTAGCAAGCCTGGGTGGCGTTTTGCGACAACAGCTTTATAGATTAAATAGATAAACTAAATCCAGATTTCATCCCGGATGTCAGCTAAGGCTGGCATCCGGGCTACGCTTGCTTAATAACAAAAGTTAAAGTTATTATTATTTTTCACTAAAAATGTTTATTAATAATTGAATATGGAAGATATGCAAAGAACCTCCAAAATGCTTCAATGGCAACCTTTTATAGTGTTTTTAGTTTCATTCTTAATTGTTATTTTTTCAATTTATAAAATTATCAGTATGGTTTCACCTGAGAAAAATCTAAGTTCTTTTGAAGATCAATCTTTGAAACAAATAAATTATTTTTTATCTAATCCTTCCAAACTTAATTATAATTCACTTGAAAAAGTTACTACTGAATTCCCCAAAAATAACCCTTATTTAATGCAAAATACCCAGAATATATCTGAAATTAAAAATTTCGCTCCCGATCAACAAAATTTAATCGTTAGAAATAAGTTATTGGATTTAAAAATTGAAATTTTCATAGATCAAATTAATAAGATCTTCAAAGAAAAAGAACCATTAATATTTAAAATAAGTTTTTGGATATACGGAATACTTGCCTGGAGTGCATCAATATGCGGAGGTTTGATTTTAAAATACTGGACAGAGAAATTGATCAGGAGATGCTGGGGAAAACTTGAGTAAGCAAACGTAGCCCGGATTAGCACGCGTAATCCAGGATCTCCAATTTCTCCCTTCTCAAATTCCCGACCTCCCTCATTCTTCCAATTTTTATAATAATCTCAACGAATAATTACGTTAGCTATAGCTAATCCTTAAGTTGGATGACTCGATGATAGGAGCATCAAGGGGATTCAATATCCTAAAAATCCCGGATTACGCTACGCTGACTGCCAATGCAATCCTTTACATAATTTAAGGTTCAATGGTACTCCCTTAAGAATTTAAGAACTTTCTACTAATATTAAAATAATATTCCAATTAAGGTGATAATAATGAAGAATAAGTTATTAGAATGGTTAAAATCCAATAAAAATCAACCAATGGATTTTGATGATAATAAGAACAGATTAACTATAAAGCCTAAAGACGACTTTGTAACAATTAAATATTGGGAGCCCAGGCAGATTAAAGGAACAAGTACCTATTTTTGGTACAGCATATCTGAAATTAGAATAACTCCCGAATTCTTAGAAAGCTGCGATAAGTATGATGAACTAGCTGAGTTTCTATTTGAAAAATTATCAGAAGGTGGCAATCATGAAGTCCGTCTTAAAAAGCCAGCTTGAGAGTAAGGTCATAACCAAGGTAGCCTAGTTGATGTGTTAACGACAACCAGTGTAATTGCTCTAGCAAGCGTAGCCCGGATTACGCTACGCTAATCCGGGCTACGCTTGCTGATAAAAAAAGGATTATAGCTGATTATATAAGTGGGATGACTGATAATTATCTCTATAAGATGCATCAAAGAATTTTGTAGGTAACACACAAAGCACCTTTGATACTATTTAACGCCCATGTGATTATTAAAGCTAGGCACAAGTAGTTATATGCATGTCAATAATTGGCTTAATCGATAACTCATCTAAATTTTTTATTTTTGTCCAGTTACTTTTTAGCTCATCAATATTAAAATTACTCAGAGTAAAGTTTCGTGTTTCTATCTCTTTCTTGATTTGATCTTCAAAACCTAAATATCTTTTAAAGGCCATTTTCTAAAATAAATAATTTCTTCTACTAGTAAATTAGCTGTAAATCTAACCGGAAAAGGTTTGTCGTCAATTAATAAAAACAAGTCTGTAGTTATAAACTCTATATTTTCGTGAATACCAATTGGGATTTCATTATTTTCTTTTACCCACCAATTCATAAGGATATCAGTTGCAGACCCAATTTCCTCCCTTTGGTTATTATGTAATATCATGGAATGATTTAAGGGAATCGGGCCAGTTCCAAGATAGTGTATGTTAAAACTAAATTGTCTCAAATTTTTAACAAAGCACACAGCTGGAATAGAAATATCAGATCGCCAATTATGATTGCCAGTATCAATAAGTTTATACAATTTTAGTTGTGCATCAGCTCCTACAGCTAAAGCTGCCTTAGTAAATCCCTTTGCAGCTACAATTACCCCTATATTTGCACCAACATCCTTTATTAATCCTATTGTGGCCTCTATATCTTTAACATCTACAGGTCTTTTTTTATCTTTACATTCAATAAGTATATTGACTAAGTAATTACCTATATTTTTTTGAACTAAGATATCTACCTGTCTTTTTCTCCTGGAAACTCTTCCGAGAATTCTTTGATTTACCTTAATAGATGCTTCAGGAGCTAAATCAGCTTGCACTTTTGCAACTAAGTCTTCAAATGCTTTCCATTTTTTAATAGCCAATTTAATACTTTACCTTCGACACATATTCGACACGGAACTAGAATCTAATTTTAATTTTTCGTAACCCATTGATTTTAATATGCCGTTGCGCGGAATCGAACCGCGGACCTATTGATTACGAAACCTATGCAAACAGTAAATGGCAACACATCATCACAAATAATAGCAATTAAATCAATGAATTAAATAAAGATTATTATTGGAGCTTATTACCATTTTTTGCTGTTTGTTATTTCTGAGTGCCCCACTCGTGCCCCATGAGTGAGATCTTGGCCAGTTGAGATGATGTTATCTTGTCATAAGGATTATTTAGTCGGCACAACCTAATAGTGATAACAGTAAAATTAATATGTCTAGAGCAAAAAAATTTGTTTCATCGTAATACATATCTAAAAAATATATTGGAATTGACCATTCGTTTGCTGAGCTTTTACCTTTCAGTGATTAAGCTTAATTTATGGATTGTAAAAGTTTGAGCAGCTCTATATTTTGTGCCATCTTTCTGTAATTTCCATCAAAATTAATGGTCTTTGGATTAAAAGAAAGCACTATATTTTGAACTTCATTTTCTTCTGAAGGTACATCAATACTTATTGCTGTCCATGTTGTAGGCAGAATGTCTTTTATGATTGTGTATGTCTTTTTTTGAGGTCGCTTACTGGCATTGAAACCCCAAAGTACGGTCATTTCAAAATCATGAATCAGAAATGAATATGGATTACCCAATAAAAAGGTCAGCTTACAACCATCAGGGCTTTTAGCGATTTCTTTTAAAACAATAGGAAAATAACCAAGTTTCGTTTTCAGGACGCTATAGCCTGAAGAGTTTTTTTGAAATTCAGCTCCTCCCAGCAATCTATCATAGACAATGCGATTGAATTTCCCGTACTCTTTTATGCTTGCTTTCATGAGAGAAAGCTCTTCATTCATCGAGGTAATTTTTCTTTCAAGGATAGAGATTCGTTTTTCCGTTTCCCTGTTGAACTTGACAGTAGCCTTGTTTAGTTGCTCACATCCTGTAATACCGAGTAATACAAAAGGTAACAAAATCTTAAATTTCATACTAACTACCTCATAGGCATGGCGTATTAAAAATATGCTAAATATTTAGCAGGATAGGCAAATTAAAGTACGCCATGATCTATCACAAAATCTTATCTATTTCCGAAAAAAAACAGGAAAAAGGTCTTATCAGCGCCGACCATTAGTTGCATCGTAATTGTGATAGCCACCTGATGAGCCAAATGCGCTATTAGCCATTTGCTGTTGTTGTAATCGTAGTTGCTCTTGCTGATATGCCTGTTGCTGTCGCATTTGCTCTTGTTGCAATCGCAGCATTTGCTCTGATTGTCGACATGCTTGATCGTTAAGATTGCAGAAAGCTAATGCACCTGTAGATAAAGTTATCAATAAGGTGATTAAGAATAGTTTTTTCATTTTTACTCCCAGTTATTTTTTGTTTGATTTTTCTCCTTGTTATTTTTTTTTAATCCAATATTTGGGTGATTCTATATTAAATCCACCATAAATGACACTTACTAGATGTGGAACTTATAAGGTGTAATAGATTTACTTATCTTATGATAGATAAGCACCCAAACCTTATAAAAATAGGCAATAAAATCAAAGCAGTAAGGGCTTCCAGAGGTTTTTCTCAGGAAGGGCTAGCTGCTGCCGCTACTTTAGGTCGAACTTATATGGGGCGAGTTGAGCGTGGGGAGCAGAATATTTCTGTACAAAATTTGGTTAAAATTGCTTTTGTTCTTGGTGTAGATGTGGGAGCGTTAATACCCCCACTAAAAGAACTTGAAAACCCTCTCTAATAAAATAATCATCTGATCTTGAGATCTCAATACTCTTTTCGATATTGCTCTTCTAATTGCTTATATCGTTCCATAATGTCTTGATGAAGTTTTTCATTTGGCTCCTCATCTTCAGGTTTAGTACCATAGACTTTAGGTATTAATTTAGATGCCAGCCATTTGCGAGTATCGATTTTTAATTTTGCCCGATTAAGTGCCTGATGATTGAATATTATTTTTCCCTCGCTATCAATTAATTGATCTTGAGATGTGTCATCAGCTATATCTAAAATCTCATCAACTAATGTTTCGACTTGGCACTTTTTGGCACGCACGTATTGGTCGGAAAATTCAGAGTGATTTTTTAGCCAGGTAAAAATAGTGTCTTTATTTGGCCAATGTGGGTTCTCTTTACAGAGCTCTTTTATTCCTTTGCTATTTGATGCAATTGCATTACATATCTCTTCGGCGATGGCGTGTGTATATTTGGTTGCCCTACCTTTTTTCGATGAAATTTTAGGCATAAATTCTCCAAGAAATTAATTTTATCCATAAGCTTGATAGTTTATCAAAATGCGCAATATTTATCCCAACAAGTTTATTAATAGCAACTTGTGTTCTTTAACCATCAATCTACTTCGGATTTGAAACGTCATATTGTACTTCTGCTATTACAATCAAGGTTCCCCTTAGAGTAATCTACATACCGAATTGGTTTCTGATTTAGTGCTGCTAAATATTGCAATGATTGCTGATGAAACCAAAAAGCAAATACTCCCTCCCAATCACCATTACGTTGTTTATCGCAGCTCCATTTACAATCTGAAGCATTAATAATTTCCAGTTCGTTTTTGTCCAATTTGGTACCAGTTTTTTGTTCCTGAATTAGCCGCTCTTTTTTCTTGTTTCGCCAAACACTAAAACAATTATCAGCTAAATCTGTTATAGCTCCAGTCCCCTTACTATCTAATTTTCCAGGTAATTGAGACTCATCTGCTCCTTTTCTTGGGTGTACGACAATGTGAATTTGGCAATTATGTTGATTCTTAAAATCGCATAGCTGCTCAATGAAGACTTTTTGTGCCTTATAATCATCTTCGGCAATATCTAGCTTCATTAATGAATCAATAATAAAAACATCAATTCCGTAACGTTGTCGGGCATATAGAAAAACCTCTAATAAGCGTTTCGATTTTGCTGAGCCAACGAGATCAAATAGCCATAATTTGTCCTCATACCATTGATGTATAGCTTCTATATACTCAACAGAGGGTTCTGCCAAGGCCGCAGCTTGTCGAGTTAACCGCATTAATAGACGCTTGGGTTTTAATTCAAGACTAGCAATACAAACACGGGCACCTTGTTTCATCATTCCTAAGATAATTTGACCGAGGAATTGACTCTTTCCATGGCCATTTATGCCAGTCCAGACTGAAAGCTCATCAGGTCTAAAAAGTATCTTGCCATGTGTTTTTTCCCAAGGAGCGCAATAACCAATAAATTCCCCAAGGTGAGGGTAGAACGCTTCGATCACTTGCTCTACAAATTGATTTGCTGGCTTTAACTCATCGGGATCGAGAGTTTTTGCTTCAGCAAAGCAATTCTTAATTACTTCTGTTGTAATCCCTGCCTGTAAACATTCATTAACATCTTTCAAGGGCAATTTTACAACTCGACAACGATGACGGCCTAAGCGGTCAATTAACTCTTTTGTTGCAATATGTCCCTCTTGGTCATCATCCATGCAAAGAAAAATCTCATCAAATATCGCCAGCCGTTCAAATTCATACTCAATCCATTCGTGCTTTTTACCACCCCCAGCCCCAAATGGCACTGAGATGGCAGGTAATCCATATTGATATAATGTCATTGCATCAATCTCACCCTCACAAATTATTACAGAGCGTGAAGTGGTTGGAATCATGTGCCAACCAAATAAGCAGGGTTCACAATTTGGTTCAACACGGATTTGCTTTTTGCCATTATTGCGCTCTAGCTTAAGGTACTTAGTAAAAATGACTTCTTCATCTCTTATGTATGGAAAAGCTATTTCATTCCCATGCTGTCCAATTCTAAACACCTGAATTGTTGCTAAAGTTAATTTTCGATAGTTAACTAAATATTTCATTTGCAATGAATCAGGAGTAAGACACAAGGTCTTTTGTTGCGGTTTAACGAAATTGGGGATCTTATACGCCTCGAAATGAGGTAGGGATATACCTAGGTAGCGGGTAGCTTCTTTAATCGCTTCAGAGATCTTTAAATTGCGAGATTTCGCCCATAAATCAAGTAGATCCCCTGAGTGGTCATTCCCATTTGCAAAATCGCACCAAAGACCTGCTTTCTCACCAGTAAGATGCACACCAAGTGATTGGCCTGGCTCGCCACTAATGCTGCCAACACGCCATTCATTACCAACTCTCTTACCATGAGGTAGTAAATATCGGGCCACATCCTCGGCACGTTGAGATAAGTTTCTAGCAATTTCCTTTGCCATCATCATTCAAATTACTCCTGCCATTAAGTCATTTCTCTTCTCACGGTTGAGTAGCGAACTGTCGCAGCCGGCATTATTCATAAAGCGCTCAATATGTTCAGCATCACGAAGAATCAAACAAATGTCATCGTAAATTTGACCATTATCATTCTTGCCCATGTTGTACGGTGTATTTTTGCAGCCATCAATAGCATGCTTTAGATCCTCAATGCTGTAGCTCTTTAACGCTTTAGTGATGACACGCTGTCTTTTATCATCAAGTACAGCACGAGGGCGATCCATAATTGTTTGCCAGTACTTAAATACTTGCTTGCTAGCAACGTGAGTAGGATCAGGAACAGTGACAGGTGAAGTTTCAACTTCACATATATAGTTTTCTTTTTCTTTTCTCTTTTCTTTCTTTTCTGCGTCGACAAGTTGTCGATTAGTCGCCGAATTATCATCGACAGATCCTTGATTGATCGCAGAAGTATCTGAGTGAGGCAGAGATTTTAAATCTGATTCTGGTAATGGATAACGATACCGTGGTTTCTCAATTTTCTGATGTATTTGCCAGCCAGTAATTAACCAAAAAGATTTTCCATCAACCGCATATTCCCTCAATAATCCCTGTTGAATCAGCTCACTGACCAATTTTTTAACTTCGTCTATAGAAAGATTATCAGCAGGGAAAACCTCAGCCTTTAGTGTAATGCAAGATACAGGATGAACGCCGTTATCATCAGCAAAGTTCCAGAGGCCAATAAACAACAGACGGGCATCACGCGAACAGTTTAAAACCTGCTCGCTTGTCCAAAACTCCGGCTTAATCATTCTATTTCTGGGCATAATTACCCCCAGCAGTAATGGTGAGTTGCTTTTCTAGCTGCTCCATACACTCACCCCACTTCTCTAAATGACTTAGTGCATGAGGTAGTACTTCATATTCAGTAAAAAGATCAGAACGGACTAAAGAAAACCCACGTTTTAACTCTTTCATTAGTTCAAAAATGCTCATATTGTTACATTGACCCTCTAAACTGATTTTCTGACCAAATTCATTTATATGGAGTACTTCTCTTTTAAAAGTCTCAAAATCACGCGCTAATGAACTTAAACAATGCTCACACGATTGGATGGCTTGTTCATGTAGCTCTTGGGGGATATCAGCTAATAACATAAGCCCATCAAGAAAACAGTCTTCCATAATGTCAAACGTTCGCTGAAATTCGTGCAGATATTTATTGCTTTTCATAAGGCACCTCTTGTTTGCCCTGATAAACATACAACCCTATTCGGTGGAACACACCGTTTGCATCAGGCGCTTTTATCCAGTGAGTTTCAATCAAATACCCTTTTGCACGTAACTCTTTAACCCGCCCGCAAGGATGTAAAACCCCTAATTTTTCTCGAGCCTCTATAGTTGATAGCCTATGATATTTTTCCAGATAACTTAAAGTTCGTTTTCTTTGAGTCGAAGCTGAATTATCATAGGGTGGCTTTATGGATTTAGGATTGCCCAGTTCTTCGGCTGGGCGATTAGCTTTAAAAACCATGATTATTATCTCCTTGTTGACCATCAACCCAAGCAAAAAACGCAGCCTCATCGATAAGCACGCGCTTACCTACTTTCTTGACTACACCAAATCGATCAAGCCCATTTGTTTTTCGATTGAAGATTAAATTGCGCAAGCCGCCAATACGTGGCCACTCGTGATGATCATTCCAATTTGGAACAGGGATGAATTTTCTATTATTTATTGACATTTACTACCTCTCATTCCTCAGCACCAGCGAAATTGCTTACGTGCTATCAGAGGTAGTGTTCCATAGTGATTTCCCAGCTAATGACCCAATAGGAAGGTGGGAAATTAGCTGGGAGAATGGGATATTAGTCGGGAATTATTTCTACGTAAAACCGACATAAAGGTAATGAAGGTTTTTTTTTCCATTCTTCGTTCGCTTCCATATTGTGAAATCCATGCAATGTGAGCATTGTGAGCACTCCAAGAAGTTACTTCTTGAATAAGGTCACTGTCATTTGCTTTTTGTTGCAACTTTTTCCACATTTCTTTATTGGAAATTGACTGATTCTTATAAAAAATTTCTTTTATTAGCTCGCGTAATCCATGGCTACGTTGTTGTCTTTTTGCATTTGACGATACCTTATCATCTGATAAAGTTTGATCCGTAGATTGCACTAAATGTAGAAAAGAATCATCGAATTGGAAGCCCTTGTTCATAGCCCAGGTGAAAAAAATCTCGGGCACAATTTCACACCGTAATAACTCTTTGCGATAAATATGAGTTTTTAATGTTCCACGCTTAATACTTGCACACGCTTGGTCTGCTATGTCTTCAAATTGTCTCATAAATATAGCTTCTCTATGTATCGTCGGTCTATCAAATAGAAATTCTGCGGTGTTAGGCTCTTCCCCTAACAGCAAATAAATGCCTTGCCATAATTCTAATAAATCTATTTTTGCCCATTTTTGATAGTTTATTTCAGTCATAGTTGCTTTGATTCCTTAACCAAAAATTGCCTCATTCATTCTTGCTACTACTTTGCTTGTATGTGCCTCAGATAAATGAGCATATCGCTTAACCATTTGCAGAGTTTTATGCCCTAGGATCTCGGCAATCTCAGCCAAACTGGCACCATTCATAGCAAGATATGAGGCACAGCTATGACGAAGATCATGCCAACGGAAATCGCTAATTTCTGCGCGCTTTAGGGCGTTTTCAAAGGGGGTTCGTAAATCTATCGGTGACTTTAAATTTTTCCCTGGAAATACTAAATCGCAATGGAGATGACGAATTTTTACGTGTTGTTTCATTAGTTCTAGCGCATGGCCTGTTAAAGGTAAAACACGGCGTTCCCCATTCTTTGTTTCATGCAAAGTAATAATAGCTCTTTGTAAATCTACATCTTTCCAGTGCAGCCCTAAAATTTCCATTCTTCTTGCTCCTGTTGAAAGAGCAAGTACGACAGCAAGATAAAGGAATTGACTTTCACTTCTTCTACATTCTGCTAGTAATCGAGCACGTTCGTCGTCTGAAAGAAAGCGAACCCTTCCTCTTGGTTCTGATGGTTTTGATACCTTTTGCAAAGGGTTCTCTTGCACCCACCCCCACTCTTTCATAGCAACCGTAAATAAATGACTTAAAACGGCTAGATAACGATTAACGGTAGCAGGTGTACGAACTTTCTTACGAGTAGATAGTGTATTTAATAATTGGTTACGACATTGAACAATGCGAGCGGGTGTTATTTCAGCAAGTGAATATTCGCCCAAAGCCTCTTTCCACCAATTAAGCTGCCCCCCTTGAGCAATAATATTTTTAGGCTTAGTGGGTAGAATTTCTACAACGTAGCGATCGATAGCTTCCCTTAAGGTGTGTTTTTTTGCCTCTTGGATTTGGAAGTAACGCCCTTCTCGGATTGAAGACTCTGTTTGTTGAATATATTTTTTAGCATCAGTCAAACGCTCAAAAGTAGCACTTTGAGATGGAAAGCCTTTAAGCCTTATTTTTACACGGTAAGTAATTTTTCCATTTCTAGATATTCTCTTTTCAATATTCGCCATAATCAAATCTACCCCTTAGACAACTGACGATAGACTACAATAAATCAAAAAATATGACAACATATGATAATTAATCAAATAAAAGAATTGGTCAACTCACTGTTTTTAAATAAAAATATATTAACAATGTAATATTTTAGGGCCAGCATGGGGCATTAATAATTTGTTTTTTGAAAATTGATATAAAATTAAATAGGTGGCTAGTGAAAATTTTGACTCTCTAAAATGGCTGAAAACATCGATAGACCTGATCAAATTATAAAAAGATTTTTTTTATCCAATAAATGCTGCGTGAAAAAAAACCCTCAATGCAGTGGGACAATAGTTAATGCACATACAATAAGTAAAAAATATTTAAAATTTATTTCCTCAGAAGATAATCATATTTACTATCCTGAACGTTCTTCTTTTAATAAAAATGGACTATATCAATTTTCATGTAAAGGAATAAATAAGTGTTCGACCTTTCTCGGATTTTGTGATTATCATGATAAAAATTTATTTTCTTCATTTGAAAACAAGGATTATGATGGAAGATATAAACAAATTTTTGATCTTTCATTTAGAGTCCTTTGCCGAGAGTACTTCCAAAAAAAATGTCTTTTAAAATTTCTTAACAAATTACTTCAAGGCAAACTTCCTTATTCAACTAATTTATCACAGGAAAAACGGGAAATATTCATATTAAATAAAAATTTTATAGCACAAGAAGTGAGAGAGCATCAAAATTTATTCAATAAATTAAAGAGTTATGGCGCAAACAAATTAAAATATGTGCAAATAAAACTTTCAAAAATTCCGTTTGCTACCACGGGAGTAATATTTCCCTGTTCGAATTATAAGGGTGAAATATTACAAACTGAATCTGAATTACAAAAGGGAATTATATATTTTGTACTTCCAGTACAAAAATATTCATATGTAGTTTTTTCATTCCCCTCTGATAAAAAGAGAACAACCATTCAAGCTAATTTTACCAATTCAATTATTGAACTCATAGAGGAGGATAAAAATTATTTCATTGATTACTTATTAACATTACTTATAGATAATAATGATATAGTAGCGATAGAGCCCAAATGGTACGAAGAAACTGATGAGAATTTAAAATCTAAAATAAATGAATTAATTAACAGACGAGTTGGCCAATATTTTAATCATTCAATGCAGCCGATTAAATTTTTAGATTTTAGTGGCAATTTACAATTTACAATCATTAGCACGGATAAGAGAAATACATAACCGAGATTTTTATAGTCCCTTATTTACTGTACAAGGAAATAAAAGTGAAAAAATTATTGGGAACTGTTCTTATTCTTAGCACATCTGTTCTTTTTTTCCATGAAGAAACAATCCAAATATATGGCATTAACTTTAAGTTAACACCCAATGTTAGTTTTGCAGTTAAAATCATTCTCACATTGATAATTTTTATACTTGCTTTTGGAACTTACGAAGAAATAAAAGAAAAACAAATAGTTAACAAATTTCTGCTATTGTTCAGAGGGAAATTTGAAAACTATATTAAAGTTAGAAATGAAACCAAAATAGAATTAAAAAAAATATACCCTCAAATTACCAAAACTAAATGTATTTATTTCATAAAAGATACCATGATACTAAAAACAACTGATGTTTTAAATAATGATGATCATGAAGCTTACGGATATTTATTAAAAATAAAAAGAATTAAATACTGGTGGCTCTTGTTTATAAACAGCATAAAAGTAGCTTTAAATTTTGCAATATTACCTTATATCGGACTAATGGGAGGGAGCTTATTAATAGTAACAGCCTTGTTAGTTGAACTTGCATGTGCAGCTAAAGTCTCTTTTTGAGCCTACTGTGAGTGCCTCGAATATGGGAAAGACCCAGACCTTGTTTATTATACTGTGTCGTTCAAAAGTGCCCCGCTATTGCCCCATACACAATTTATTTTTTCTGAAAACCACTGCCGTTGCGCGGAATCGAACCGCGGGCCTATTGATTACGAATCAATTGCTCTACCGACTGAGCTACAACGGCGAACTTGCGCAGTATATACTTGCTAGAGAATTGGGTGCAAGATCCAAATGTTGTTTTAGATAGATTCTGGGAAGCTATAGGAATTACACAGCTGGGGCAACTTGAAGGGCTAGGATATCTGCTGTTTGCTTTTGACTTGGTTTTGCTGATGAAATTGCGACTTTCTTGAGGCAGAAAAATCCCTTCTCAACTAACTCATAGTGCTTTTTGGCGCTTAAATACTCTAGTTTATCGGTGATTTTGGATGTTGGTTTAACTTCTACTGCTATATTTAATTGTTCGATAACCGCAGCTTTGATTCTTTCAGGGATATGGGTACTGCTTTCTATTTTTTGTTGAGCCTCCTGGATAGTAGACCCGTATTCTAGTTTAAAATTTTGGATGTTTTCTTTAAGCTCTCCAGCGCGATCCAAGGTTTTCGCCGTCTCGGATTTGCAGACAGAGAAAAATTGGGCGAGGAAATTGGATAGCTTTACCATAAAACCGTCATGCTTCTTAATGAGTGCTTCCAATTCGCCCTCATAATTTGCGGCTAACATAAGCACCCTTTTTCCGTTTTCAACTATTCTACACAGTTCCTTATATTGAACCAGGGTTTGAATTGTATCTGACTTTGATGTTGATAGCACTTGAGCTGCATTAATAAGTTCCTCCAATTCGCAATTTTGAATCACTTGTTCAACCGTCTTATCTCCACAAGTCACTTTTTCGCTTTCGTCCTTGATTCTCTCCCTTACTGTTTTTAACTCGTCTGATATTTTTTCAAGATGCGTATTGATGACAATTTCAAGTTTTATCTTTGTCTCACTATCAATAGTATCGGGTAAGTAACTCGAAATTTTTTGTGCAAATTTAGGAGTCGCATAACGAAATACACTTGCCGGTATAGAGGTAAGCAGGCTAGTTGAATATTGCATGGATGAAACGGCTTTCCTATAAAGGGAAGGCTGGGCAAGTTCCTCTTTTTTTTTCAGCAGATCGCGTTTATCCTCCGTATTATCGGTAGCAGTGATAACGTCATCAAATTTTTTACGGTTTTTATTGATAAATTCTAAGATATATAATCTGCCAGTAACCTTTTGATTATTTTGTTTAAGCGCTTGCAGGAGTAGTTCAGCATTTTCCTTTTGCTTTAATAGCATTTGTTCACTATCGATAGCTGCTTTCAGAGACCAAAGATCATCCGGTATCCTTTCTGTTCTCTCTCTCACGGTCTCAATACGTTCAAGCATTGAAATCGAGGAATCATTAATTATTTGTAAATCAATAGCATACAGGGAATCAAGGAGGGATTTTGGTGAAGAAGAATCTTGAAGGCTTAGTAGCTGGGTTTGTCTCTCTAATATTTTATTTTTTTCTTCAGTAGTGTTAATTAACTCCCTGATTTTTTCTTGAAGCTCATCAATATTGATGCCGGCAGTACGAGCTGCAAACTTAATCCAGCTTGGTATACTCGTCATGGTTATATCAATAATTTTTAGTACGGCATAAATGGCTTTACATGCCTCTTTTACTTCCCTTTTATTTGGATTTTTGTCAGCAAATTCATTAATCCATCGTCCAAACTCTTTGACTAATCGTTCAACATTCTCTTTTGTATTGTTATAGGGGTTCTCATATAAGCTTTCTATGGATTGTATTATTTTTATAATTACTTGCCTTTCCTCTTCCGTGCTACTTGAGCTTTCTAAATATTCAAAAACTGCGAGCCTTGCAAAAGCAAGGGTTCCCATACTGCGCTTTTCATAATGATTAAATTCTTCAAACCGCGGAGAATGATTATCTTGTAGATCAGCTTTAATGTTATCGAAGCTTGCTCGTTCGATGTAGTCGCTGATCTCAATAGCAGTTTTTAGCTGGGCACTTTCTATAGCTGCTTTGTTTGACCGCCAAGCATTAAAACTCTCAGTGTATTTAGGCGCTTTTTTCATGAATATTCCTGGGAATAGGAACACCAAAATAGGAATGGCCTCTATTATACAAGTTATTTTTTCCTTAACCTTAACTTTTTTATGCTTTATCTACCTGGGAAAACACCACCCCTAAAGTCCAATCCCCTACCTGATTTGCGGTGAGATAATTGATGGGTTGTTGTGGCGGCACACCATAACCATCGACCATTAATGCATAATAATAAGCAGGGAAAAGGCAATAGCCATACAGGTATTCATTGCCTGGATAGAGTGAGCTTAAAGACGACCATGGTTGGTGACAAACTTGAGTGTTGGCTTGTTCAAGCAGCGATTCATTAGTGAATTGATTGGTAGGGAATTGAAAAGGTGGCGATTGAACAAGCTCGGCCATACCTCCTATCACAAACCAATTGCTTATTGGGTTTGCGTCAATTGCTGGTTGCACAATTTGATTGACTCGATGGACGCCATTTAATAATGATGCCACTTCTGCCTTACAAGTTGCAGCCTCTCCTTCAGCTGCTGAACCATTCGGCAACTCGTATTCGTTAGCAAAACAAGAAGTCGCGTCGAGATATTGATGGGTTACTTCCGTTTGACCAAGCCCCAAAAAGCTGTGAACAAATAGCTGCAAATGGCGCCCATAAAGATCAATCTGCTGAATATCAGTAGCCTTTATTCCATCTGTTCTCTCAACAGGGAAAGCAATTTGCACAGACGCGCCGCCCATATCCATGGTGCCGACAGTATTTTTACCCTCAGTGTTAAGTGTACCTAACTTATAATTCACTGCCAGCCAACCGTATAACCCTTCCTCGCTGCCAGTGATCGTTTTAGAGCTTTTTAATTGCCATTGGGACTGATTGGCAAACCAATTTTGTACTAAGTTATAAAAATGCTTCTGCTTTGGGGCGGGAAGTAAACGCATACCGGCAGTTGCATAAAAATAAACTGGCAAATTCCCTTCAGGTGCACCTGAAAATAAGATAGTCAGGTAAGCATCAACCGTTGCTTGATTAGATTCAATCGTGGCTATGCCAGGCTTGATCTTTTTAGACCACAATTCTTTAATATTGATAGGTGTATTGGATAGGTCAGTGTCGTAGGCATAAATATGTAATCGAGATCCCGTGCTGCCTGCATCAACCACTGCGACACATTGATGTTGTTGGCATTCAGTGCTGGCGGCATTTATTGCAAAACTAATAAGAAGTCCCAAAAATCCCAACAAGCCAGCAACAACACGCACCATGATTTAAGCCTGGAAGAAAAAGATGGGTTGATGGTACATTGTGTTTATTTTATTGTCAATGAGAAGTTTAATCATACAAAGAGTTTCTAAAACAGGTTGGTGAAATTGGCTTATTTTTTTTGGTAAGTTCAATAGAAATCATGCCGCACTGTGCTGTATTGTAAATTGGAATTTTTTGTTTGGCGAACGTGCGTAAAGTCTGTTGATGGGGAAAATGATAGCGATTATCAAAACCCGATGAAATAATCGCGAATTGTGGGCGAACTTGCTTTATAAATGCAAAGGAAGAGGATGTTTTACTACCATGATGAGGCACCAGCAAAATATCTGAGCGAAGCTGATCCCCATAGGTAGAAACCAAATAATTTTCAGCTGATTTTTCAATATCGCCTGTTAATAGCACTTTGCCTGCAGAATGTTCTATTTGCAAAATGCAAGAATTATTATTTTTAGTGTTATGCGTTTGATCAACTGCTAGAAAGCGGAAAGAAACCCCTTCCCATTGCCATGCGGGGTATTGATGGCAAGTTTTGCCTCGATGATAAAAGGCAGGGTTATCGACCAAAAGCTCTGCAATACCATACCTCTCTTCAAGAGAGGATAGGCCTCCACGATGATCCAAATCAGGATGGCTGACAATTACTTTATCGATTTTTTTAATGCCTAAGGTATTAAGATAGGGGATGATGGCAAATTTACCCATATCACCGCCCTGATAAAACTTCATACCTGTATCATAAATCAAAACATGCTTTGCAGTAGTGACTACAACAGCTAATCCTTGTCCAACATCCAAAACATCAATTTTTACACCCCCTGGTTGAATTCGCGGATAGCCGGGAAACACGCTAGAAAAAAATAAAACTACTAGGGCTGGAAATATTGCTTTAATAGGCATAAATAAGCCAACAAATATCACCAACATCAGTGCTAATGGAAACATCAGTTCAGTGTATGAAAAATCGATATTTAACATTGAAAATGAATCTACCCATTGCAAAAAATACAATAGCCACTCAATCGATTTTTTAACAGGAATAACAAGAAAATGAATATCAAAGCACTGAAGTAAAAAAAGGTGAATGAGCGCAAACGGCACAATTAAAAACCCGACCCAGGGAATACCCAAAAAATTGGCTATAAATCCATTAATTGAGCCATAAGAAAACCAAAATAAACTAAGGGGCATCAAGCCAAACAGGCAGGCTACCTGAATAGCTATCGCTTTTTTAATCGCACTGCCTCCCACCCGTTGATTAATTAAAATTAAAATAGCCACCGCGATAAACGATAAATAAAACCCAGGCAACAACACCGCATGAGGCTCATACAACAAAACTATCAATAAGCCGTATCGCCAGGCTTGCCATACAGTAAACCGATAATTTAAAAAATTACGTAATAACAAGAAAAAACAAGCCAATATCGAACGCTGGGAAGGCGGAGCGAATCCTGCTAATAAGGCGTAGGTAAACCCCATCGCTATACTTATCCCTGTTGCAATTTTTGCAGCAGGGCAATACAAACAAAATCGACTAGAACGGGACCATAGCCACTTTATTAGCCAATAACTAAACCCAACGATTAAACCAATATGCGATCCGGAAATAACCATCAGGTGGGTAGTCCCCGTGCGACGAAACAAATCCCAGTGGGATTGATCAACATTCGACGTAACACCGAGGGTCAAAGCCTGTAAAACACCTAAAACAGGAGTCTCTGTAACCGAGTGACTTAGTGTTTCAGCAAGTTTCTCGCGGATGGCCAGCAAATATTGTGGATTTGCCGTCTCACTCAACCTGGTTGCTTGCTTGATATAGCCTGTCCAATAAATATGGCGAGACTTTAATTGGCCGACAAAATCAAAGTGGCCCGGATTAGCTAAATTTTCAGGCTTTTTTAGTTTTACGGTTAAAGACCAGATTTGACCCGGTTTAAAATCAGGACAATGACGATAGCAAGAGAGCAGAACCACAGACTGTACGTTTTGCTTATTTAATTGCGTAACAGCAAATTCAAATTGGGTTTTATGGGGGCTTCGGGCCGGCAACAATATTACCGTTCCTTGCAGCTTAGCATTTGCAAGAACTCGAAGATCAGGCATTCCTCTATCATTCACCCACCATAGATGAACAAGTCCCCAGAGGACTGCCAAGAAGAACCATCCAATGGCCGAGCGATTGGTGTTTAAAAATTGACTCAAAATCAGAACAAGCACAGGATAGGCCGAGCGGGTATAAACACAAGCCATCCCTGCCCAAAAGCAGAGTATTTCCATATTCATTGTTGGACTTACCTAAGTAGCAGGTACTTTATAGCAAGTGAGGGAAATAGACAACAATTTGCCTATTTAAATAGGCCTCAAAGCAAAGAGATAGAGAATTAATAGAAAAACGCTAGAAATATCAACCGGATTACAATAGGATAAGCAAATCTAAGGTGAAATGGATACTTCTCTATGATCATTGCCGCATTAAATGAGAACAGTTCTAATGAAACTCGTGTCGCCATCACACCCAATGCAGTCAAACACTATCTAAAACTCGGCCTGGAAGTGATTTGTGAAAAAAATGCTGGCCACGCTTCTGGTTTTAGTGACTCTGATTATGAAGCAGTGGGGGCAAAGGTGGCTGATAGTCGCGATGCATTATTGCAAAATGCAAAAATCCTGGTTTGTGTCAATGAGCCTTCCCCCGCCGATCTTCAAGGCTTAGCTCCGCATAGTTTAGTGATAGGCCATATCGATAATGATCAATCGAGCGAGTTACTGACTTGGGCTTCTAAAGAAAAAATGAGTATTTTTTCGATGAACCTGATTCCTCGAATCAGTCGGGCGCAAAGCATGGATAGCTTGTCTTCCCAAGCCAATTTAGCTGGGTATCGCGGGGTTCTTGAAGGGGTCGCACACTTTAACCGTGCAGTGCCTATGATGATGACCGCAGCAGGTATGATTCATCCAGCAAAGATACTCATTTTGGGCGCAGGTGTGGCTGGTTTACAAGCAATTGCCACTGCTAAACGGTTAGGTGCAGTCGTTTATGCATTTGATGTGCGTCGGGCTGCAAAGGAACAAGTTGAAAGCTTAGGCGCTGAGTTCATCGAAGTGGGTGACGGGCAAGATGCTGAAACTAGTGGCGGATATGCAGCAGAAACCAGTGAAGAATACAGACGCATGCAAGCTGAACTTATTGACCAATATGCTAAGCAGTCTGACATTATTGTCTCAACTGCGCTTATTCCTGGTAAAAGAGCACCAATACTACTTACAAAAAAAACCGTTGAGCAAATGAAAGCTGGTTCTGTGATTGTTGATTTAGCGACCTCTCGCGGGGGCAATTGCGAATTGAGCCTGCGCGATAAAGTGGTCAAGGAGGGCGAAGTTACCATTATCGGTTACAGCAATTTAGCCGGGCTAATCCCGGCAACAGCAAGTGAATTGTATGCCAACAATCTGGTGCATTTGGTTACATTGTTAGTGGGTGCCTCCACTGAATTGGCTTTTAATAAAGAAGATGAAATTGTGAAACAAGCCATACTTTGTCACGATGGGAATTATTTGCCGTTTCAAATGGCTAAGGAAACGCTATGACTAGCATCAATACCCTAGGCAATCCTTATGTTGCTATTCTAACCATCTTTGTTCTTGCTTGCTTTGTCGGTTACTACGTTGTTTGGAAAGTAACACCTGCCCTGCATACCCCCCTTATGTCGGTAACCAATGCTATCTCTAGTATTATCATATTGGGTGCGTTGATTGCTGCTGGCACTCAATTGATGGGTTCCATCACTTATCTGGGTGGTTTGGCCATTTTTATCACCGCTATAAATATATTTGGCGGCTTTGTGGTGACGCAAAGAATGTTACGGATGTATAAAAGTTCAAAAAAATAACTATGTAACCCGCCCACATTCCGGTGAGGCGTTTAGGACATTAAGCGTTATAGGACGGATATCACATGACATCATCAGTTCCATTTTTATACCTCATTGCAGCAATATGCTTTATTCTAGCCCTTAAAGGGCTTGCCAGTCCTTCATCGGCGCGACGGGGTAATTTACTTGGTATTTGTGGTATGGCTCTTGCCATTATCTCCACCTTAATGATGCCTTCTGTTAGTCATCACTGGTTGCTCATTGTACTTATTCTCGCAGGCGGCGCTATCGGTACATTCATCGCTCTTAAAATTAACATGACGGCAATTCCACAATTAGTGGCTGGATTTCACTCACTCGTGGGTTTAGCCGCAGTGTTGGTTGCCTTTTGTGCTTTTTTATCACCCCATTCTTTCCATATTGGTACCCCAGGAAATATTGAAACTGCGAGCCTTATTGAAATGAGCCTAGGCTTGATTATCGGGGCAATTACTTTTTCGGGGTCTATTATTGCCTTTTTGAAACTGCAAGGGTGGATGACAGGAAAACCGATTCGTTTTACTGGTCAGAAATTTGTTAACTTGATCATAGGGCTGGTTATCTTAGCCCTGCTCATTTTCTTTGTTTTAAAGCAATCATTCTATGCATTTAGTATCTTAGCTTTGCTGTCGTTTTTAATTGGACTCTTACTGATTGTTCCCATCGGCGGTGCTGATATGCCCGTTGTTATCTCAATGTTAAACTCTTACTCAGGATGGGCTGCAGCGGGTATCGGATTTACCCTCAGTAATCACTTGTTAGTCATTACAGGTGCATTGGTGGGTGCGAGCGGGGCGATTTTGAGTTATATCATGTGTGTAGGTATGAATCGTTCGATTATCAATGTCATTTTTGGCGGCATTAATGCAGCCGATTCATCTAGCAGTAGCTCCCGCCATGAAGGCCAACAAATCAGGCAGGCGAATGGCGAAGATGCAGCTTTCTTATTATCTAATGCCAAAGACGTCATTATTGTCCCAGGCTATGGAATGGCTGTTGCCCATGCACAACATGCTGTAAAAGAGCTCGTTGACGCACTAGAAAAACGCTCAATTCGTGTACGCTTCGCTATTCATCCTGTCGCGGGTCGAATGCCAGGTCATATGAATGTGCTTTTAGCCGAAGCCAATATTCCTTACGATCGTGTTTTTGAACAAAGCGAAATCAATCGTGATTTCGCAACAGCGGATGTAGCTTTTGTTATTGGAGCAAATGATATTACTAACCCAGCCGCAAAAACTGATCCAGGCTCTCCTATCTACGGTATGCCAGTGCTTGAGGTTGAAAAAGCAAAAACTATTCTCTTTGTGAAGAGAAGTCTTTCCCCAGGCTATGCTGGCGTAGAAAATGATTTGTTCTATCATGACAATACTTATATGCTTTTTGGCGATGCAAAAGTAATGACTGAATCAATTGCTAAAGCTTTAACAGAAATATAGCTCCATCAAAACCTGACGAAGCAAATTCTTCGTCAGGTTTTTTAAACTTTAAACAAAGTAGCTTTTTCATTTACTCTCTCGAAGTGTGCCTTCCTCCTCAAATCCCTCATTGCCTTGATATCAAAATAACGGTATCTTAGCTTTTTTTTAACCAGGAGACTTTATGCTTCGAAAAATTTGTTATGGTTTGTTATGGGCAGGTGCCCTTTTCAGTGCTAGCGTGTTCGCAAAGACGAATGTCTACATGCTAGGACCTGGCATTAAATATGAGTTTTTTCCTGGTGAACCTCAGATACTTGCTAATTATTGGTTCTGGTCAGTAACAGCAACTTGTACTTTTGATAGCGAAGATCCAAGCGACGATTTCCTTATTGAGGCACTTAGCAAATCGGGCAAGATAAACGAACAAACTATTTCTGCAGGCGACCCTCCAATAGTAATCACCGTTCATCAAGGACAGCAGATAACTCTTTCAGCAGATTCCGGAGCTAAAGTAAGATTAACCAATCGAGGTCAAAACGTTGTTACTGCCTATTGTTCTGTGTAAGCCATACCCAACAACATCTTGGCCCCATACAATACTATCTACTCTATACCCCCAGGCTTGCCTGCGGGGTGTCAGATTCTCCTGAGCAAATTAAATTTCAATTAAGTTATTACCATTTTTTTAATCAGGTGAACAACCCTGTTTTACAACTGTAAAAATGAACTATATCGGCATATTAGATATTCAATATGGGAGTATAAGAGAGAAGGCTCTAAGACGTTTTATTAAAATTGAAAAGTGAATATTAGCTATTCTAACTTCTAGATCACAAACATTAGGCTTAGCTACTTTCATGTTAAGAGAAATGGAGCATCCATAGTAAAATCAAACCGTCCTTAGACTTTTATTAAGCGGATTCGGGTTTTTGCGAAGGGATTTTTTTATCAGGGTTGACTTAACTTCTTATTTAATTGATATTTCTTAGATAATTAAAAAAAAGAACTACCTTATGACCTTATACCTTCGCACTCTGTTGGCAATTAGCTCATTTGCTTTAATCTTTCCTAGCTTTGGTGCTGGCGACATTTTCCCCCTCCCTGCTCGTTTACTTGGTGATGGCACAGCCGGAACAACAGCGGGTAGTCGAGGTGATTTTATGTTGCCTCTATTTGGCAGTGAGCGTGGGATGGTGTATGGAGGGCTGCAGGGAAAATATTATCGGCATGATAGCTGGTTTGGAGGCATCGCGGGCGGTTTCCGGCAAACCTTCGGTTCTAATATTTTCGGTGGATATGTGTTTGCTGATCACAATGAATCAACAAGCAATAAACGCTTTTTTTCGTTAAATCCGGGTATTGAAGGTATGAACGCCCAATGGGATGCCCATCTTAACGGTTATTTCCCGGTAGGCTCCCGCAGCAAAATTTTTAGCAGCGTCTGGGCAGATGAGGTTGGCGACTATCGTTTCGTTAGTTTTTCAGAACATAAACAATTTGACCATCTGTTTGTTGATACCGAAACCGCCGGCCGAGGTATCGATGCGGAGGTGGGTTACCGGGTTTTGCCCTTAAATAATTTAAGATTGGCTTTAGGCGGTTATTACTTTAACTTTAAAGATATGAATGACATGCGCGGGATCATTGGCACCGTTGAATACCCATTCAATGACCGTGTGACTCTGTTAGCCCAAGACTCTTACGATAATTTACACGACAATACCTTCATGTTAACGGTACGTTTGCGGTTCGGTGCAATTAACCCGCAGGAAGGACGGATGCTTGATCCTGTTCGCCGTAATTTAGGCACGCTTGATAAAGGTACCAGCATTCCCACAGAACGAGCATGGATAGATAACGGAGCGAATCTGGTTGAGAAAGACCACATCTGGTTTTTTAAACCAGGCGGGGAAAACTTTGATGCGGCAAAGGGTTTAAGCAATTGTACAGCAGAACATCCATGTACTAGTACTGAGTTGACCCAGTCTGAGATTGATACCATTAGCGCTCTGGATCCTATTGATACGCTCGACTTAGCAACAGGCACCTATTTATTAGACCCTACAGAAAGCGGGCGAATTCGTTTAAATCAAGGACAATCTATCGACGGTCGCACGCTTGATTTTAAAAAACCTGCCTATGGCGAAGAAAGGGCTAAATTGATTGGTGGCCTTGATTCAAGTGGTAATAACGAAGTAAGCAATATTATTCTTGATAATCAAATACTAGACTCAGCACTTCCTTTCTCTCAAGAATTTCAGCTATTCAGTTTGCAACCTAGGCAAAATGTTGGAATGACTATATCAGGAAGAACCATACTAAGAAATGACTATATAGGTACAGCACGCAACTCCAACACCTATACCTTAGGCGTAGATATAATAAGTCAAAATGGTGCACGTAATGTTGTTAGCATCATTGATTCGGCAATTTTTGCGACAAACACCAACTCACGAACAATCACCGGACTTCGCGCTAATAACACGAATCTTGTGCTACTTAGAAGCGCGGTAATTGCGAGAGCTACAAATTTTCCAGCACAAGCTCCGCTACCTATGGTTGCAACTAGTATGGAGTTAAATGGTCGAACTGTATTGGACATGTTTAATTCAACATTAGGAGCGACAGCGACTACGACTAACACGTCCCTTGTTCCTGTCATGGTTGCACAAGCCATCGCATTAAATGATACAAGCGACTTCAGTATCTCAGGACTTTCAAGATTTAATATTGTTGGAGAAGCAGGTATTAATAATCTAACGTTGATTCAAGCGATGGGAATTAACAACAACAGCGCAATTCTAAATACCGGATTAATACGTGATACGAGATTTAATATCCAAGCCATTGCTAATATAGGCACTGCGGGTGCATGGGGTATCCGTCAGCCGGCAGATAGACAGGTCACATTAATCAATGTCGACTTTGAGCGAACTGCTAGAGGAACTCCAGCCTTAGGTCAGAACGTCGGTCCTTAGCCAACTGAATTCTTGCTAAATCAAAAGGGGTGCTGTCAGCACTTCTTTTATTGGCTCTTAATGGCGAATGAAAATCTTGCATTCAAACTCAGCCACTATTCGCTGCGCTTGTGACCAAGCTCTTTTCAAACTTGGATAGCAAAATACGATTGTCCGCCTATTCCGAATAAGCAAAAAATTAACTATTCTCTAATTAGATAATACACAATTCTTAGCGAATTTAACTATGGATAGTCAACAAGGTGCGCTTTTGACAGGACCGATTCAACCTAATTTAAAGAAAATATTTTTTCCCCCTATTATTTTAGTGTTGATTAGCATTTTTGTATTAATGAAGACCAATTACCTTGTTTTTCATATTTTAGTTGAACTTTTTTCAATTATTATTGTAATCACTGCTTTGACAGTAGCGACAACTACCAGCCAATTTACAAAAAATCATTTTATTATTTTTATAGCGATTGCTTCAGGATGGTGCGGGAGCTTAGATTTAATTCATATGCTTGTGTACAAGGGAATGAATCTGCTTCCCGTGCAAGGGTCTAACGTGAGCACCGAATTTTGGGTTTCTGCTCGCCTTATTCAAGCACTAGCCTTTTTAATTTCTCCAATATTTTTACGCCATACCTGTCCTACTTATGCTCTTCATATTGGCTTCGCCTGTTTAATTATTGTTCTTTCTTGGGCAATTTTTCATGACTATTTCCCTGATACTTATGTTGAAAGACATGGACTAACATTGTTTAAAAGAATAACTGAATGGCTTGTCATTCTCATCTTGCTATCCACTCTATTCAGCTATTGGCAAATGCGCGCGCTTATGTCTCCTCGTTTATTTAATTATTTGATCCTATCGCTATCGGCAATGGCTTTGTCAGAGGTATTTTTCTCCATCTATGCCGATATGTACGGCATTGAAAATATTTTAGGCCATATCTTTAAAATCGTTGCGTACTGGTTTATTTATGTAGCCTTGGTGATCACAACCCTAACACAACCTTTTAATGTATTGGCACGAACAGCCAGTACTTACGATACCGTTCCAGATCCCACTATCATTATGGAATCGAGCGGCCAAATTAAAACTGCTAACCTTGCTGCCGCTCAGTTTACCCACTCTACACCCGAGTCTTTGGTTGGCTTAGAGAACCATACCCTCTTTCATAATCCCAACGCTTCTAAAAGCGAATGCCCTATTTGTTCGCAATTAAACAAAACTGAACCATTCATGGGAGAAATTAATAGAGAAAATGATGGATGGGTAGAATGTAGCTTAACGCCAATTTCTTCTGAATTTTATCCAAATGCTTGGGTACAAGTGATTCGTGACATCTCTGATCGAAAATATTTGGAGTTAGAAAGGACAAACTTAGTCAAGGAATTAGGTCAGCGAATTGAAGAATTGCACCGACACCAACAAGCTTTAAAAGAAAGGGAACATCATTTTCGGGCTATGATTTGAACAGCCCATTACAGGTATTTTTGTTAGGGATGAAAAGAAATTCATTTACACGAACCCACGGTTCCTCGAAATCATTGGTTACAGTAGAGAAGAATTACAGGATAAGAACATCTTAGATTTGCTTAACAATGATGTGCCCACTAAAAAACTTGTTATTGAGATATGGCAACAGATTAAAGCCGGTCAAGTCGGTGTTTCCTATCAGATTCCGTTTCGTCGAAAAAATGGCAAACCGATTATTCTCGGTTTGCACGCCACAGCAATCACCTGGTATGGTAAGCCAGCCGCGCTTACTATGGTTCAGGATGTCACAGAGTTAAAGCAAGCCCAAGACAAGATTAATCGCTATGTTAAACAATTGGAAAAAGCAATTAATGGAACCTTCCTTGCTGTCTCTAATATGGTTGAATTGCGTGATCCTTATACTGCAGGCCATGAACGACGGGTAGGTTTGGTTGCGAAAGCAATTGCTGAGGAAATGGGTTGGCCTCCTGCCCGCTGCGAGGCACTCGAATTAATTGGACTTGTTCATGATATTGGCAAGGTTTCAATACCTGCAGAAATACTTTCCAAACCAGGCAAACTTTCTGCCATGGAAATGGAGCTCGTAAAAGGTCATGCGCGGGCAGGATATGAAATTCTAAAAGATATTGAATTTAATGCGCCTGTTGCGGAGACAATTTTACAACACCACGAACGCATGAATGGCAGTGGCTATCCTCAAGGCCTAATGGGCAATGAAATCCTGCCTGAAGCACGGATAATTGCCGTCGCTGATGTTCTAGAATCGATGTCTTCTCATCGCCCCTATCGTCCTGCCCTAGGTTTAGAGGCAGCGCTTAATGAACTTTTACGTGGTCGAAATGAACTTTATGATCCTGAAGCAGTCGACGCTATTGTACGGCTCATCCGCGAGAAGGGCTATGTTCTCCCCGCCAAGTGACTTATATAGTGTAATCATCACTGTGATGTTTTTCCATACCGTTTTGCGTATAATTTACGCAGAAACTATCCGAGCAGTCTTTGTATAATGCTAAAATAAACCCTGATAATGGTTCAACCACCATCAGTACACAATTTAAGGTATATCTATTTCAACCAACTCCACCCTTTTATGAAAGCCCTTTTGAAGCGCGGTTAAAGGAATTGGAGGAACATATTGAACTAGCTCAAAAGGATTTTAAAGAAACACAAAGCAAAGGATTCATAAAAGCTATTTTTATTGCACCAGAATATTTATTCAAAGATTTTTCTAAAAGCGGCAAAGAAAGATATTTCTCACAAGAACAAAAAAATAACTTTAAAAAGGCTTTAATTCGATTATCCAAAAATTGCGACTTAATTCTAGCACCCGGAATAATTTGTTGGCAAAAAAGCAGTAAGGACAATCAAAAACCCTACTACAGAAACATGATCTATTTTGTGCATCAGGCAACTGTTATGAAATACAGGAAGAGTAATCTCATCAAAATTTTGACTTAGAATTTTCAAGCGGCAAACTGGGTCAGCATGCCTTTTTTAAAAAGGGCCATAAAGACAGCAATATTATCACCATCAATGGTGTAACTATTGGAGTCGAAATTTGTTTAGACAATTTTAAGAATCAAATTACAGTAGCAAATGATATAAGTAAAATTGCCGCACACGTTATTGTTGCCGACAGACTCCCTGAAGTGCAGCTTCTCCCTTTACCGGGAACTCTTACCATCAAGGTGGAAAGAACCTCCCAATACAAAACGCTTGTGGGGATTGATGAGAGTGACAACGAATACAAAGAAGTCGAACTTCAACAAGCCGACAGTATTATTGAATTAGCCCATGGCTTGGAATGTCATACCTTTTTCAATTTCAAATTAAAAAGTGAAAACACAGAGAATGCTACACAATCAATCTCTTTTAGTTGCTGACTCTAACCTAGTTTAAAACTACTGGTAATATCTCTTTGAAACAATTCTCATTTGTCTCTGTCTAGAACAAAAGCGGAGTCAAATAGCAGCTCTCTTCTTTTCGATATGCGCGACTAGTTTACAGAATCCAGGCGAAGATCAGACATGCAAGGATTCCATGGATAAACGGCGAGCATTGATATTAGCTGTAAAAAAACGGTTTTGATAATCCAGTGCAGGAGCCTTGTTGTTTTAATATTAATCAATTTAATAATTTATTAATATTGTTTAATTATAATTAAGCTTATTATGGTTCGGCTGTGGAAAGAAATGCGTGCACCTATTGAACTCGGAGACTATGCCTTAACAGGATTTGACAGCAACTGGATTCAATTTAAAAATAGACGGTTAAACTATCATTCCGATGCACATAAAGTTCATATTTCAGTTGCCCATGATGCAGAAACTATTCATAAAGCCCAAGCCCTAATTATTCCTATTTTATTGAGACATCAGATTGGTTTTTTTAAAACTGTAAAACCCGATAATGACTTAGCCGGACATAGAAATCTGGATGGCAAGGAAATTTGTATTTATATGCAAATTTTCGATAAAAATTCTCAAGAAAGTAACCCTGTTTTTTGGATTGATTTATTAAATGAAATTGAAGCAGTCCTGGAGGAAAATGGCGTTGCACGTCATCCCCAAGGTGCTTTAGGCGATCTACTTTTTCCAGGAAGTAAAGGGTATGTCTTTTACCGAAATCCTCAAAATATAGGTGACAATTATGTCTCTGCTTCCTTATTAATGGAAAGTGGTTTTACTCGCAAAGAAGCCTGTGAAATTTCTAAAAGCGATTTTTTCCACGGGCATGCTTTAGCAGGTAATCCACATTTTGCTTCCCCGCAAAATACAAAACCTCTCACACTAAGCTTGCCGGATAGAGAATTAGATTTCCAGCTGAAACAGACTATCCTTGATTCATTTTATACTCAGCTTACGAATAACCATAAGTTGTTAGCATTATTTATTGGTACTGAAGGCGGTGATTATTGCCGTACAGGAAGTTTATGCAACAATTTGTTTGGAACAAAATTAAATATCAATAAAAGAGGCGCAGCCTTCGCAGCGGCACAAGCAGGTGAACTTGATTTAGTTAAGCCATTTAGACAATACCTTGATCGTGCTGCCGAAAAAATGGCTAAAGTTGCAACAATTTTAATTATGAATGGCTTGCATTTTGATGCAACGAGATTAGGCAGTATTTTACCCGCATTGTATTTTAATTATTATGTTCCTCTCTATCTTTCCGATCCAAAGGGAAATGCTACTGAACTGAATGATGTTGAGGCAGAGAAACTGATCAACGAGATAATCCGATGTGGTTTGCGTGACCCAAGTAAAACTGCAATTGATTATGAATCTCCTCAATATATCCAGGGCATGACTGAAAGCAATGTCGTAATGCTCTTATCTCATGTCGATACAAAACAAGAAACAGCAAACGCTGATCTGGAAGCTGCTAATCGACTTTATCGAGAATTTTTTACTCAATCCATCAATCAAATTGCCGCTACTTCATTCGAGGTTAAATACTTCGGCGGTGTTTCAGTGAAGATGAGGAATGGGCAAAAAATTCTTGAAAAAACAGTCCCTGAAGGTGTAGCAGAAATTCTTAATGCACTTACTGAAACCAAAAAACACATAGACGCTATAGAATCTCCTAAAGCAAAGAATGAGGCTTGGAAGGAACAGACTCAACATTTAATCGAGATCGTTGATATGATAATCAACAAGGATACCTGCTATAATTTTTGCTTTTTCATCATCAATAAACGTGCATCATCAACTCAACAATATTATAAAAATTTATACACTTCCTTGATCACCCTTGAAGCCTCAAGGGAACAAATCGATCGAAATTTATCTATCGGCGTGTAATGCCATCATAAAATCTGGTTTGAAAAACCCCACGCTTAGTGGGGATAATATCAATGCTCACGCGTTGCGGAAAAGTGAATTTTGGGATAACGTTCTTGTGCCATGGTTAAATTCACTTTAGTCGGTGCCAAATAGATTAACGCGTCACTCCCGTCAAGCGCTAAATAGTCATGCGCTTTTATACGGAATTCAGCCATTGATTTCTCATCTTCTGCATAAACCCAACGTGCACAAGTGATATTAACCGCTTCATAAATACAATCCACCTTGTATTCATGCTTTAAGCGGTGTGCGACCACATCAAATTGCAAGATCCCTACTGCACCTAAAATCAACTGGTTGCTATTGAGCGGCCGGAATACCTGCGTTGCACCTTCTTCAGATAACTCGATTAATCCTTTAAGCAACGCTTTACTTTTTAAAGGATCCTTTAAGCGCACCAAGCGGTAGAGCTCTGGTGCAAAATTAGGTATCCCAGTGAATTTTAAATGCTCTCCTTGGGTAAACGTATCGCCAATGCGGATAGTCCCATGATTATGTAATCCGATAATGTCCCCTGCCATTGCCATTTCAGCATGCGCCCTATCACCCGCCATAAAAGTCAGTGCATTGGAAATTTGCACTTCTTTGCCTATCCGCAAGTGATTTAACTTCATTCCCTTTTTAAACGTTCCTGAGCAGATACGTAAAAAAGCAATGCGGTCACGATGCTTTGGATCCATGTTGGCTTGAATTTTAAACACAAATCCCGAAAAAGCCTCTTCGTTGGGATTGACCTTACGTTCAACTGCTAAGCGTGGCAAAGGACTAGGAGCATATTTCGCGAAATCATCTAATAATTCTTTAATACCAAAGTTATTGATTGCTGATCCAAAGTACACCGGAGTCATCTTTCCAGCTAAATAATCTTCTAAATTGAATTCATGAGACGCGCCTTTGACCAATTCAATTTCATCTCGTAATTCTTGGGCTGCGTCACCTAACAACGCATCCAATTCTGGATTAGTTAAGCCTTTAATTTGCTTTGCATCTTGCTTTTGGGCATTTTTACCTGGCTCATATAAATAAACGGTATCATGATACAGATGGTAAATCCCCTTAAACCGTTTTCCCATGCCAACTGGCCAAGTTATTGGCGCACATTGAATACCTAACACGGTTTCAACTTCGTCTAACAAGCTAATTGGTTCTCGCCCCTCGCGATCCAATTTATTAATGAAGGTCATGATAGGCGTGTCACGTAAACGGCACACTTCCATTAACTTGATCGTTCTCTCCTCGACACCTTTCGCTACGTCGATAACCATGAGTGCGGAATCGACAGCAGTCAATGTGCGATAAGTGTCCTCAGAAAAATCCTCATGTCCTGGGGTATCTAAGAGATTCATAACATGCTGATTATGAACAAATTGCATGACTGAGGTTGTAATCGAAATTCCTCTCTCTTTCTCCATCGCCATCCAATCAGAAGTCGCATGGCGATCGGCTTTGCGCCCTTTTACAGTTCCGGCAAGCTGTATTGCCCCTCCAAACAGCAGCAACTTTTCTGTCACTGTCGTTTTACCAGCATCAGGGTGAGAAATAATAGCGAACGTCCGCCGCTTGGTGAAATCCTCGTAGAAATCAGACATAAAAAACCTTCATTTATTTTGAATGCGCATTTTAAGGGAAATGAAGAGAACAGACAATTTTGTTTTCAGGAGCTCTCACTTAGTATAGCTTGCCCTAAGCGGGATGAAGTTAATTTTTCACGCAGGATTTATAAGGTTGTTTTTTTGCTTTAACCAAACCCTGCAATTGCAAGGCATCAATTACTGTTCAATCAATTCAAGTTCTTTTTGTCCGCATTCAAAATAATCAGCAACTCTAGCACTTGTCACTTCCGCCAAGTGGCCAGGACTCCACTGAGGATTTTTATCCTTATCGACCAATAATGCCCTAACGCCTTCATAAAAATCAGCATCCCTCATGAATTGGCTTACTAGGCAGTAGTCCATTTTCATGCATTCGCCCATGGATAACGATTTTGCTTTTTGAATTTGTGCCAAGGTCACTTTCAGGCTTAAAGGGGCTTTTTGCTGTAAATTGTGCAGGAGTGGCATTGACCATTCATCTCCTCTTTCTTGCAAACTAGCCATGATTTTTTCCACCGTATCTTTTGCGAAACAAGCATCAATTGTTGCTTTATCTTTCTCGAGCATCGTTTCGCCAACAGGCATAACAAAACGCTGTAAACAAGCATCCACTTGTTGATGAGCATTGGCTGTAAAATTGGTTTGGACGAGGCTGTCTAACACCGCCTCGAGTTGGTCAGAAGCAATAACATAATTCACCAAACCGACAAATTTGGCCTCTTGAGCATTTAAGCGATTACCAGTTAATCCAAGATAAACACCGACTTGGCCTGGACAACGAGAAAGCAGAAAACTAGCACCAATATCAGGAAAAAAACCAATGCCCGTTTCTGGCATAGCAAAAATAAAGCGTTCTGTTGCCACTGGATGGGAACCATGAAGGGAAATCCCTACGCCTCCGCCCATGGTGATGCCATTCATTAAAGAAATATAAGGCTTAGGGTAGTGATGAATGTAGTGATTCAGACGGTATTCATGCCAAAAAAACTGCATTTGCTCAGGATTCTTAGCTAATCCAGCTTCATAAAGCCAGCGCACATCGCCGCCAGCACAAAAGGCTTTTTCCCCCTCTCCCTGGATAACGACTGCTTGCACACTCTCATCATTGCGCCAGAGCATCAGTTGCTGCTGTAATGCTTTGATCATCGGTAATGTCAGGGCATTCAACGCTTGAGGACGTTTTAGCGTGATTAATCCGATTTGTCCCGCTTTAGCAAAAGCGATATCTGCAGTCATTTGTCATTCCCCTCTAAATTCTGCTTTTCGCTTAGCCAAAAAGGCCGCAACCCCCTCTTTTTTATCCTCGCTAGCACAAACTTTGGCAAAATGGACAGCTTCTAAGTGCAACGCATCGCCTAAAGACATGTCGAATCCCCGATCAATCACTTCCATGACGCTTGCTATGGCGAGTGGTGCCATACTAAGAATACCTTTTAGCATTTCCTTTCCACGTGTCAGTAAATCATCAGCAGCCACTACTTCGCTTACTAATCCCCAGTCAAGTGCAGTTTCAGCGTTGATAAAGCGTCCAGTTAAACACAAATCCATTGCTCGTCCTTTGCCGATTAACCGAGCCAATCTCTGAGTCCCGCCATAACCAGGAATCACACCCAATTTTACTTCCGGTTGCCCAAATTGGGCTGTCGTTGCAGCGATGCGCATTGTTGCAGCGATAGCAAGTTCACACCCCCCGCCAAAGGCAAACCCATTAATAGCAGCAAGCGAAGGTTTGCCCATGGTTTCCAATTTCCTAAATATATCTTGGCCATCACGCGCAAATTGATACCCGCTTTGTGCGTTACATTCTGCTAGACGTGTAATATCCGCACCAGCACAAAAGGCTTTACCAGTGCCCGTTAGCAGCAACGCTTTCACTTTAGGATTTTCCTTGGCTGAATCGAAAATTTCACTTAATGCATGCAACACTTCAGTGCTTAGCGCATTTAGCTTTTCTGGACGATTAAGTGTCAGAGTCAGAATGCCGTCATTAGCTAAATCTTGATCAATCAAATTCATGTATAACTCCTGTTAGTCGATAAAATAGTCTTCATCCAAACTTGCTTTAGCAACGATTTCCCGCATGATCTCATTCGTCCCTTCAAGGATTTGATGCACTCTTAGGTCACGAAATATGCGCTCAATCTGGTAATCATGTAAGTAACCGTACCCGCCATGCAATTGCATCGCTTTATCACTGATTCGAAACGCAACGTCTGTTGCCAAGCGTTTAGCCATAGCACAATACATAGGTGCATCCGTTTCGCCTTTATCTAAAGCATCCGCTGCACGATAAACCATTAAACGCGCAGCTTCGTAATCAGTTAACATATCCGCAAAATAAAACCGTAAAGCTTGTATTTTGGCCAAAGGTTTACCAAATTGAATACGTTCTTGGAGGTATTTTTGCGTAAGGCGTAAACAAGCGAGTGCCCCTCCTAACGAACAGGAAGCAATGTTTACTCTTCCGCCATTAAGCGCATTTAAAGCAATTTTAAACCCCATTCCTTCGTCACCCACTCGGTTAGTGACAGGTATGCGGCAGTTTTCAAAATAAACCATGCAGGTCGGCTGACTCCGCCATCCCATTTTCTTTTCCAACTTACCAAAACTTAATCCTGGCGTACCCTTCTCAACGAGCAAACAAGAGATGCCATGATGTGAATCATCACCCGTTCTCACCATGCATAAATAAACATCACTGACGCTCCCCCCTGAAATGAACGACTTTGCTCCATTTAAAACATAAAAATCACCATCCCTAACTGCGCGGCTCTTTAAAGAAGCTGCATCAGATCCCGAGTCGGGCTCGGTAAGGCAATAGCTGGCAAAAGCATCTAATGAAGTAACACGCGGACCCCAAGTGCTTCGTAAAGGCTCAGCAGCATACTTATCGATTAAAGAGGCAACCATGTTATGAATGGAAAGATAGGCGCTGGTCGTGATGCATCCTGTTGCAAGTTGTTCGAATATAATCGCAGCGTCTAAGCGCTTTAAGTTAGAGCCACCAATATCTTCAGCGACAACGATACCACCCATACCCAGACTTGCCGCTTCGCGCAACGCATCTATAGGAAAGTAACTGTTTTCATCCCAATTTGTCGCATTGGGTGCTAATTTATCTCGCGCAAATTCTGCTGCCATGTCCCGAAAAGCAATGTGCTCTTCACTTAACTTGAAATCCATAGCCCATCCTTATAAGCCCAGCAATTCTATTCTAGCCTTACTTAAAATGGTATTATTGTCAATTTTTGGTGTCCATAGAATAAAAAAAGAAAATCACATGGAATCAGTCACACAACCTCTTCAAGGCATAAGCGCTACAGCGCATCGTGTTTTAAAAGATTATTTCGGCTTCGATTCCTTTCGCAGCCCTCAAGGAGAAATCATTACCCGCCTCATCGCTGGCGATGATTTATTGGTTCTTATGCCAACCGGCGGTGGTAAATCGCTTTGTTATCAAATCCCTGCCATAGTGCGTCAAGGCGTTGGTATTGTCGTCTCCCCTTTAATTGCTTTGATGGAAGATCAAGTTGCTGCGCTAAAATTGCAAGGTATTCATGCTGCTTACTATAACTCTTCTCTTAAGAGCGAAGAAGCCAGGAAAGTGCTTGCTCAACTCCATAATAATGAACTGGATTTGCTTTATATAGCGCCAGAGCGGCTACTAAGCCAATCATTTCTCGAGCGCTTGCAAGAGTGTGATATTGCCTTGTTTGCCATCGATGAAGCGCATTGCATCTCCCAATGGGGGCATGATTTTCGTCCCGAATATGCTGCTTTAGGTGTATTAAAAACACTTTTTCCTGCAATACCTATCATCGCTCTCACTGCCACTGCAGATCAGCAAACGCGCCAAGATATTATTAAAAAATTAAGCTATCAACCTAAGCAATTCATCGCTTCATTTAATCGACCCAACATTCATTACAGCGTCATTATCAAAAATAATCCGCTTAAACAGCTACATCAATTTTTACTTAATCAAAAGCAACAGTCTGGCATTATCTATTGCGGCACACGAACAGGAGTGGAGCGTTTAACCGAAAAATTACAAGAATTAGGATACCGAGCCAGAGCTTACCATGCTGGTCTTGCCCACAGTGAACGTCGAGAAGTGCAAACTTTATTCCGTTATGACCATATAGACATTGTGGTTGCAACCCTCGCTTTTGGCATGGGTATTGATAAATCAAATGTCCGATTTGTCGTTCATTATGATTTACCAAAAAATATTGAAAGTTATTATCAGGAAACAGGCAGAGCTGGGCGTGATGGTTTGCCAGCGCTCGCTTTGCTGCTTTATGATCCAGCAGACAGCGGCAGACTTCGCGGTTGGATTGCAACCACTACCAACGAAGCGCAGCAAAGGATTGAAACGAGCAAGCTAAACCACATGTTAGCTTTTGCCGACGCGTCCCACTGTCGACGGCAAATTTTGCTCCGTTACTTTGACGAACCTTGCGATGAAGCCTGCAATAGATGCGATATTTGCGACAACCCACCGCAAACCGTGGATGCAACAGAGGATGCACAAAAAATACTCTCTTGTATTTACCGTTTACGCCAGAGCTATGGCATGAGCTACGTGATTGATGTCCTTCGTGGGAGCGCTGCGGACAAAATACAACAAGCCCAACATCAGGAGCTAAGTACTTTTGGTATCGGAAAAGATAAATCTGCAAATTATTGGAAGCAATTAGCCTGGCAATTGATTCATCGTGATTACTGTTATCAGGATATAGGCCATTATAATGTCCTGCGCTTATCTAAAAAGGCAGTTACCGTATTAAAAGGGGAGGAGAAAGTTTTTCTAACGCTACCAAAACCTGATTTAAAGACCAAAAGTGGTAAACTCAAAGAACGAAATCTGATTTCTGCAGCTGAAAGCCCGTTATTTGAAGCATTACGTGCCTTGCGACGGCAGCTAGCAGAAGAAGAAAATAAGCCTCCCTTCATGATTTTTAGCGATGCAACTCTACACCAAATGGCAAGAGAAAAACCCCAAACTTTAGACGAATTATTGGATATTTCTGGTGTAGGACAACACAAATTGAACCATTATGGTTTGCATTTTTTGAAAGTATTACGTAATACTGAGAGCGCTTAACACTTCTCTATCAATTCTTGCTGGGCCAAAGTGACCAAACCTGAAAATTTAATGAGCGTGGCAGCCAATTTTTAAATGCACTTGATAATATTTGCATTTATCGCCTTCGATAAACCCTCGCGTTTCTACTACTTCATACCAATCCAATTTACCATGTAACTTAGCGGCCTTGGCAATTGCATTGTTGATTGCTTCCTCTATGCCATCCTCTGAGGTCCCTACCAATTCAACAATTTGATAGACTTGATTACTCATTTCTTCTCCTTGAAATTTGAGCGAGTGTAAGCCTTTAGTGAATTTTAGTGTAGACGAAAAATTGCCGATTGGCACGAATTAATTACAATTTCTCGGACAAAGACCGGCCGCTCTCCAACATTAGGCCTTCGATTCAAAAATAATCAATCCAAAATCTCATCAATGCCGTCACCGCTTGTGGTGCTTCCATCGGGCTCATATGCCCTGAATCTTCAACTATCGCTAATTTGGCATTCGGCATTTTTGTTTTCAATTCTAAATGGGATGATAATGGGAAAACTTGATCATTTTGCGCATGAATGACCATCGTCGGCATAGTTAATTGTGGAAGTAGTGCAACCGTTTCCCGACGAGTTAACAACGCTTTTTCCTGATTAACAAAAGCCCTTTCCCCCACAAAGAGAAACATTGATAGAACATCCTTTTTTATCTGATTATTATAAACATACCGGTTTGCGATACTCTCAGCCACGGAGTGAAATTCGCCTTGCTTAACCGCTTCAACCATCCTAAGCCTATCCTTGCTTTTTTCGGGCGGGTCGCCTTTTGCGGAAGTATTCAGTAAACATAATTTTGTAATCCGTTCTGGTGCCGCATACGCTAACTCTAAAGCGAGCCATCCACCCATCGAATGGCCTGCTAAAATAAAATTCCCCCGAACGGTAGTCAAAACCATACGCAGTAAATCTTCCATATTATCGTGTTCAGTTAAAGGAATGACTTGGCAATGTACCCGATCATTTAGATGGTTCACTTGATGGGTCCAAACAGTGTGATTTGATAAAACACCGGGTAAGAGGACTAGCGCTTCTTGGCTCATAAATACAACTCCATGTATCAGATTTTCGCAGTTTAGGCACGATTCTTGAATTATTTCCTCAATTTCACAATAAGGATTCTAAAAATGATAAAGCATCGTTACGCAAAGCTTCTTCCTTTTATCCTTTATACATCAATTTCGATTTATCACAGTACAGCCGTTTTATTTTAAGGCATCAATTTTTGTTGTGCCTTAGCGATCGCTTTACGCAACAATTGGGCTTCTTCAGAATGCTCAGGTGCCAGTTTGAGTAAGTGCTGCCAATGGTCGATTGCTAATTGATAATTTCTGCTTTCGAAAGCATCCATAGCCAACATCGCCAAAGCATCCGGTTGATCGGGATTTTTTTGCAGTAAGTTGGTAAGTATACCTCTAATCTGCTCATTAAATTGTTGTTGGTTTAATTGCCATAAGCTCTGTGCATAATTGATTCTAGCCGCTTCATTGCCTGGCTTTAGCTCAAGGGCCTTGGAAAAAGCATCTCGCGCTTCAGGCCATTGCCCTTGACTTGCATATAATCTTCCTAATAAATACCAACCGCGCTCACTATTAGGCTCTGCTTGTAGTCTCGCTATCATTCTCTCGATTAATTCTGCAGGGCTTTTAATGGTTTGTAATACCGCTTGTATTTGTTGTTGGGCTGCTTCACGATGAACATAAGCCTGCCAACTTGACCAAGCTCCCCATCGCCAATAAGCCAGGGACAAAATGCAAATGAGCACAGGCAAAATAATAAATATGAGCCACTTAGTCTTACGCAGAGGATATAAAGCTAGAGGCAACGCCAGCATTCCTAAAACAATAAAACTGATCAACAACCACCATTCATTCATTAGACGTTCGCTTTAAACAGGTATGCCAAAAAATTAATAGGCCTAAAAACAAAAACATTGATGGCCCAAACCACAGCAATGCCGTCAAAGGCTTTATCGGAGGTTTAAATAAAATGAAGTCCCCATAACGGGCAGTCAAATAACTGATAATTTCACTGTCACTTTTCCCTTCTTTAACCATGCCATACACTTGCTCGCGTAAATCTTTAGCCAATCCAGCATTAGAATCTGCTAAATCCTGATTTTGACAAACCAAACAGCGCAACTCTTTCAGTAAATGTGAGAATTGGGCATCTTGCTTTGCAGTTTCCAACGGATAGAACGTATTCGCTGATACTGGAAATACAACTAAAAAGCTTAAGATTAAAAAGAAAGCTTTCATGCTTCACCTTGCAATTGTTTAATACGCGGTAAAAAATCAGACTTCCAAGCAGTTTCGTTTAAAATACCAATATGTCTATAACGAATAATGCCTTTCTGATCAACAAGAAAAGTTTCAGGAGCGCCATAGACTCCTAGATCAATCGCTATTCGCCCTTCTTTATCCTCGCCTACAGCTTGATAAGGATTTCCCCATTCTCTCAACCAACGCTGTGCATTTTCTGTATTATCTTTGTAATTTAAACCATAAATAGGTACCGCTTGCTGTGCAAGCCGCATGAGAAAGACTTGCTCTTCGACACATGCTTCACACCAACTTGCCCACACATTGAGCAGAGCCACATGGCCTTTCATCACTTCTGGTGTAAAAAATTTACCTTCCTCTAATGCAGGTATCTGAAAGGCTGGTAGTGATTTACCTAATTGCATAGAGGGCAATTTCCTTGGCTCTAACGATAATCCGCGCCAGAGAAAAACAACGAGAATAGCAAAAACCAACAACGGGATTAATCGCCAACGCAGCGCTTTCATGCAGCCACCTCTTGTTCGCAGTTGGCCTTTAACTTTTCACGCACTTTATAATATCGCCTATCCGTCAAAGCCAATATACCTCCGCCCAAAATCATAAAACCTCCACCCCAAATCCAACGGACGAAGGGTTTAAAATACACACGTACTGACCAAGCCTTATCATCAAGTGGTTCGCCAAGGGCAACATAAATATCGCGAAATGGACTCACATCAATCGCCGATTCCGTCATTGCCATTTGACCCACATTATAAATTCTCTTTTCTGGGTAAATGATTGTGTCTTTCCCTTTTCGGCTAATTAAGAATTTGGTTTGCGAACCGCGATAATTAGCACCAACTAATGGTGATTCACTCAAAAATGATATTTTAAACCCAGCAAGGTTAATGGAATCCCCAGGCGCCATTTTAACATCATCTTGAATACCATAACCTGTCGAAACAGCAATGCCGATTACTGTGGCAGCAACGCCGCAATGGGCAAGCATCATACCCCAGAATGCTTGTCCGATATTCAACAATCCACGCTGTTTTAAACGAACAAGTATCAATTTGAAACTGCTTAACCCTATCCAGAATGCCAGCGTTAAACCAAGTAAGGTATAAGCATCGATTGATTTAGCTAAACCAGCTAACAACAATAAGGGAGCCATGACACTAATAAAAAATACCCAGCTTAGTTTAACGGCTATTTTTTTCAAACTGTCGCGTTGCCAATTTAAATGCACGCCTACACCCATTAAAATCAGTAAAGGAATCATGAGTGGTACAAAAACAGAATTAAAATAAGGTGCTCCTACCGATAATTTACCTAAGCCCAACCCATCAATAAGCAACGGATAAACTGTACCCATCAGCACCGTCAACATAGCAACTGCCAAAAAAACATTATTCAAAAGCAGCGCACTTTCGCGAGAAATCGAAGCAGGATTATCACGCCGCTGAAGGGTCTGTGCACGTAAAGCAAATAGAAATAACGACCCTCCAATGACTATTAAGAGGAAACAAAGAATATAAAGCCCACGTTGCGGATCAACAGCGAAAGCATGGACAGATGTCAACACTCCCGAGCGCACTAAAAATGTACCCACTAGGCTTAAAGAAAAAGCAGTAATAGCCAACAACATAGTCCAGGCTTTAAATTGCTGTCGCTGCTCACTCACTGCAAGCGAATGCAATAAGGCAGTACCAACTAACCAGGGCATAAAGGACGCATTTTCAACCGGATCCCAAAACCACCAGCCGCCCCAACCTAATTCGCGATAAGCCCACCAGCTCCCCAGTGTGATGCCCGCTGTTAAGCAACACCACGCGGCTAAAGTCCAGGGTCTAGTCCATTTTGCCCAAACCGGCTCAACCCTTCCTACCCAAAGTGCTGCAATAGCAAAAGCAAATGCAACGGAAAAACCTACATACCCCATATAAAGCATCGGAGGATGAAATAAAAACCCAGGATCTTGTAAAAGCGGATTTAGATCGCGCCCTTGTGTCTGCAATAATTGAAACTGCCGAATAAACGGATTTGATGTTGTAAGAAGGAAAAGAATAAATCCAATACTAAGCCATCCCAAAACTACCAAAACCCTAGCTCGCATCGCCTGATCTAAAGCAGAACTAAAAAAACTTATGGCAACCATCCAAAAACTTAAAATCGCAACCCACAGTAACATTGATCCCTCATGCCCACCCCAAACCGCACAAAGTTTATAGAACCACGGCAATGAAAGACTGGAATTAGTTAATACGTAGATCACAGAGAAATCGTTGTTAAGAAAACACGCCGTAAGAGAGCAATAAGCCAGGGCAATAAAAATGAATTGGCCGCAAGCATAAAGAGGAGCGGCATTCACCCAATCTTCTCTATTACGCCATAAACCAACGGTTGGAATAATTGCTAGAAGTATGGCGAACAGTAGGGCTAGTATTAATGAAAATAAGCCAATTTCAGCTATCATGCGCTTTTCTTTACTCCAGGTTGTGCTCCTTTTGCCAAAGTATCTTTGACCTCAGGGGGCATATAGTTGGCATCATGCTTTGCGAGTACCTCTTCGGCAATGAAGTGACGATTGTCACTTAACTTACCTAACGCCACAATACCCTGTCCTTCACGAAACAAATCAGGCAAAATGCCATGGTAGCTTACGGTTACTGTTTGATTAAAATCAGTTAGCCTAAACTCCACTGACAAACCATCTGCTCCCCCACGTACCACACTGTTTTTCTCAACCATTCCACCTAAGCGGATAGTATGCTGAGGTGATGCTTCTCCTTTCGCAACCTGGGTCGGAGTATAAAATAGATTGATATTTTGCCGTAACGCATAGAGGACAAGACCGCTCACCAACGCAAGGATAGACAGGATAAACAATAACACCAGTATTTTTCGTTTACGGACAGGGCTCATCTTATTGTCTCTTAAACCATTGCTGTAAACTTCTTCGCGTCCGTTGCCGCTGCAATCGAATACTTAGAAAATTCATCAGCAATACGATGCACGCCAACCCATAAGCAGGCCAAACATATGGACCATATCCTCCCATCGCTAAACATTGTTGAAGTTGATTCATAGCTCCCCTCTTTCAACGATATCCTTGACCCAATTTTGCCTGCGCTCGCGATTGAGTACTTCGCTTCGTGCTTTATGCAATATAACCCAGGCACAGTAAAGGGAAAACCCGAGTAAGGTTAACAACAATGGATATAACATTGCGCTTGCGATTTTAGGCTTAGCAAAAACAGAAAGCGTTGCACCTTGATGAAGAGAATTCCACCAATACACTGAATAATGAATGATCGGTAAATCAATTAATCCAACCAATGTTAAGATCGCAACAATCTTATCGCCTTGTTCTTTGCTCTGAAAAGCACCTTTGGTTGCTAATATGGCTAGATACAAAAGAAGTAAGATAAGCTCAGAGGTCAACCGCGCATCCCAAACCCACCAAGTCCCCCACATCGGCTTACCCCAAATACTCCCTGTAAGTAATGCGAGAAAAGCCATGGAGGCGCCCAACTGGGCGGCAATCCCAAGCATCATCCCGGCCATTTTAATGCCCCAAACTAACAAGAGAACGGCAAGAAAACCCATCCAACCATAAATTGCCATAGATAAAAAAGCGCTAGGAACATGTATATAAATGATACGAAAAGCATCTCCTTGCTGATAATCAGGCGGAGCAAAAAATAAACCCCAAGTTATACCGATAATAAGAAAAACCAAGGCACTGAAACCCAACCAAGCAAGCCAAGGTTTTGTTAATCGATAAAACGCCTTTGGCGAAGCCATTTGATATAAAAAATTCCACATGAGGGGATGATTTGGATTACAAAAAGCGAAATTTTATCATGCTTGAGAATGTATTGACAATTCAATTCACCACGGATCCCGCGCAAAGAGTTGCCTAGTCTGCGTTTCCTAAATTTGCATTAAAGCAAAAACGCTTGCGCAGATACCCTAATTGCTTCTAAGTATTCGGATTAATCCACTAAGCTTATTCGAATCACTGCGGCAATTGCAAAAGGTAAAAAACCAACTGCAAGAAGGGATAATGCAAGCAACATCGCCAGATAACCAGAAACGGCTAAACCCTGCATTGCTGTCGTTAAAGTACCACTACCAAAAATCATAACAGGTATGGTTAAGGGCAATAGTACTAAAGCCATGAGTACACCTTTTTGTTGCATGCCCGAACTAAAAGCAGCTGCAAGCCCACATAAAAAAAGAATCGCGGGTGTGCCGGCAATTAAACTAAGTATTAAAACCCCTGTTTCTTGCCAAGTAAAGCTAAATAATAATGCAAGTAATGGACAAAAAATCAACATGGGTAGTAAATTAATTAACCAATGCACAACGAGTTTTCCAGCGACAATCAAACTCAGGGGATAGCTTGAAATTAGCCATTGCTCAATGATGCCATCTTCGTAATCTTGCTGAAAAAGCCCAACCGAGGTCAATAACATCGATAGCAACATTGCGATCCAAATTAGTCCTGGTGAAACTGAGCGCAAAATAGAAGTTTCAGGGGGCATAGTCAAAGGAAAAAAAATAGTAACCATTAGAAAAAATAAAGAAGAATGCAATAACAATTTTGGTTGACGAATATGTAATAAAAATTCTCGACGAAATTGCCGCAGAAAAAGAGTAGTCATACTCATCACAATGAATACTCCTGATAAGGCTGAGGAAAAGGTAATGTTTGATGAGAAGTCAAAATCACTTGCCCTCCCTTTCCAAGGTGATTTCCAAGACAAGTTATTAAAGTTTGAATGGCGGTTGTATCCAAGGCAATGAGCGGCTCATCCAACAGCCATAGCTTTGCATCAGTCATCATTAATCTTAATAAGCCAACGCGCCGACGCTGTCCGGCAGAAAGCAAATAGCAAGGCTCTTCATCCAAGCCTTGTAACCCAAAATGCTCGAGCAAATCTTCAAGATGAACATTGCGCCGCCCCCAATGCATATCGAAATAACAATTCTCTTTTACAGTAAGAAGAGGATTCAAACCAGTTCTATGGCCTACAAAACAAAGTTTGCGTTGGTAAGAAACCAGATCTCGATAAATTGATTGGCCTTCATAAAAAATTTCACCTTCATTGGGCTTAAAAAGACCAGCCAATAGCTTAAATAAAGTGGTTTTCCCAGCACCATTGGCCCCTTTTAAATGCAAGAGCTGCCCTGGGGCTAATGAAAATTGTACCTTATCCAACACGGGTTTATCTTGATAATCAAACGATAGGACTTGCACATCGAGCATAACGAAAATTATTAAAGTTAAAAACGCAGACTATCTGTAAATAGCTTTACTGGCAAGAGAGAAGAATGACTCCCTTATAATACCTTCGTTTCCGCAATGGAAAAAAGGAATTATCCTTGACAAGCTAGTGCAGCTTCTAATGCTTCAAAATCTTTATCGAGTCTTTTTGCACCTTTTGCACTCTCTGTTTCAGTAAAAAAGCCCAACCTGCGGGTAACAAGATAATTGATTCCTAAAGCGATGGGGTAAAGAACAATTAATGAACCTAATATTACACCCACTTCTGCCCATATATAGTTGTTATTTCGGCGGATGTCTAAAAGATGTTTATTCCCTTCTAATAAAGACTTACAAAAATCTCGACACTCAAGAAGCTGAACTCTTCCATGGTTATTGTGAGGATCGATCGCTTCCCAAGTTTTCTTTCGGAGTTGACTTACAATCACACAAAGTTGTTTACCTTCTTCTTGTTGAGACGTTGAACAAAGACATTCCCCTTTCTTTTCAAGCTTATGGTAGTACTCTTCTATTTGATTAAATAACAGTTGTCTTTCTTTATTATTATCAAAGACTACAACAGGAAAACTGGGTTCTTCAATCCTGTCAGCATGTAAAGTCGCTCTACACCGTGCTACAACTTCTTGCAAAGGCTGCATATCAGTAGAAGTGGATTGCTCCACAGCTGCTAGTACCTGTTTTTTTAATTCTTCACTTAATCGCGGTTGAGAAATAGTCAGTTTTTCAAGAAAGGCGAGTAACTGATCAAGTGATTTTTGGCTATGTTTACAAGGAGACAGAACGACCTTATCAAAAAGCGCAACAAATTCATTAAATTGATGATTGCCTGCTAAAAACTTCCTTATCATATTAGGTGTTTCTGGTGTCTTCCATATCCTTGTAATAAGAGGAACTACATAATCATAAAAGTCTAATAAGTAGACAGATTGCCGTCCATTTTTAATATGTACCGCTAAACCAAAATCAATAATATTGACTTCAAATGGGTTGTTTTTGTCAGGATTAACTTTGACAAGAATATTTCTTGAATGTAAGTCTCCATGCTCCAATTGTTGTTTAATCAATTGTTCTTCATAGGCTTTTAATAACTCTTTAGTTAACGCCAATTTTTTATGAGGATCAGTAAGTAGACTCTCTATTTCTGCAAATGATTTTTCACCAAGATTTCTCATGACAAGACGGCCTTTAATAGGCTTTTTCATGTGTAAATGCAAAGCATATTTCCCTGCACCATATTCCCTTCTGGCATAATATTCCGATTCAAATTTCACGACCCTATTTTTGTCTAATGCTTGGAATCCCCTATTGTCCTTCCCTTGGCTGATCGTACAAGAAATTTTGAAAACAGCACCAAAAGCTCCGCTGCCAAGACAATCAGATGACAACATTTCGTAGGCATATCCACCATGCTTTCTTTCTCTAACAAAAATGGTTTGCCCGAATTTGTATTCTTTGCCGCTAAAGTTAAATGTATTCCCTGCGTACCAAATATCCTCACCATAACTTTGACGGCATGACTCAAGATGGATCCATATCCAAGGATTGTCAGCGATATTTGTTGAATCTAAAACGATCGTCATAAAAGGAACTAGCTAATAGATTCTGTACATTATATCACCAAAAAATAAGCAATTATTAAATTTGGCTAATAACTTATGAACAAAGCTCAAGTATCAGTCGATTAAAGAAAAAAAAAGTTTTATTATTAGGATGTTAGAAAGAGCAATGTCTGCAATTTTTTGGAACTGTGCATGAGGTTAACTTCGAGCAGCTGGAAAAAGCGTTATAAAGCAATCTTTGCTTCGATACTCCTTGGGGTGCTTGCAGGTTGTGTTAACTACATTGGGATCACGAGCAATAAAAAAATAGCCCCACCCTCTCAGTTTCAAACCACAAAGAGTATACCAAACCAAAAAGGGAAGTGGCCCGCCTCGGATTGGGCAAAACAGTTCGGCGATCCGCAATTGATTACCTTAATTAACGAAGCCTTAGCGAATAATCCAAATTTACAAGTTGCAAACGCACGCATCGGACAGGCTAGGTCATTGGTACAGCAAAGTGCTGCAGCCTTATACCCGCATGGCAATTTTTCCGGAATAGCGGCTCGCACCCGCCTTTCTTCTCATAACCTGTTTATACCGCCAATAAGCAATTCAGTTTTTAATCAAACTGCATTTCTCACTAAAGCAAGTTATAACTTGGATATTTGGGGGAAAAATCGCTCAAAACTAAGGCAAGCCATTTCTGAAGAGAAGGCAAGTGAAACTGAGGAGCAAGAAGCTCGATTAACCATTGCTACTTCAGTTGCATCTACCTACAATCAACTAGCTTATTACTATGATTTGCGTGATGTATTAAGGCGAACGGTAGTGCAACGTGAAGCTTTGGAGACAATTTCTAAAGTTCGTCTACAGACTGGGTTAGATACTCGCGTGCAGCTTTATCAAGCCCGTAATACTTCCGCAACTGCACGCACTCAATTAGTCCAAGTTGAAGGGCAAATAACTTTAACCAGACAGCAGCTTGGTACCTTGCTTGGCGTAGGCCCTGACCGAGGTCTAACGATAAAGCGACCGCATTTAGGGCATACCCAAACACCAGCCCTTCCACCTAATCTACCCTTAAATCTTTTAGGACGAAGGCCAGATATTGTGAGCGCTCGATGGCAAGTGGAAGCGGCTTGTCAAGGTATAAACTATACAAAAGCGTTGTTCTACCCCAATATCAATTTATTAGCAGGCTTTGCTTTCCTCTCTGTGAAACTCAGCCATATCGAAGTCAGAGCAAATAGTGAATTTGTAGGACCTGCTATTACGTTGCCGCTTTTTGATGGCGGTGCGCTTCGTGGTAAATTACGAGAGCAATATGCCATTTATGAAGAAGCTGTAGGGCAATACAACACAACACTGAATAACGCACTATCGGATGTCGCAACTTCACTGACTAACATTTTAGCCGTTGACAAACAACTTAAGGTTCAGCAAGAGGCACTCGATACAGCAGAGCGCGCTTATAATTTGGCCCGATATCAATACCGGGTTGGCCTTGCCTCCCAATTAGTCGTGCTTGATGCTGAAACTCGTTACCTTGCAGAGCAGCAAACTCGTTTACAACTTATTTTAAATCGACGCAACCTCCAAGTTGCTTTAATTAAAGCGCTCGGAGGCGGGTTTGATGCTCGAATGATCGAATGTTGTCGTGCTACAAACAAAACAATAAAGTGAGAAATAAATGCCTACAGTGGATCAGCTTCCTATTACCCCTGAAGAGAAACTCGGTAAAAAGCGAAAGTTTTTACTCGTTTTTTTCACAACTTTCCTTGTGGTTGTTGCGATGCTTTATGGCTTGTATTGGTGGTTTATTGCCCGTTTTTATGAGGAAACAGATAATGCCTATGTTAATGGCAACATCATACCGATTACGGCACAAGTAGGCGGTACTGTCGTTGCTGTTAAAGTCGATGACACCCAGTACGTCACAACTGGCCAACTATTGGTTGAACTTGATCCGATCGATGCTTTTATTGCTTTTGAACAAGCCAAAGCAAATCTGGCTCAAACACTACGAAACACTCACCAGTTATTTATTAATAATACCGGCTTACAAGCCAACCTAAAAAATCAAGAAATCTCTCAAGAGAAGGCAAAACAAGATTTATCCCGTCGAAACCGAGCGATTGGTGTTGGTGCTGTCTCAAAAGAAGAATTAACCCATGCAGAGGATTCGCTTAAAAGTGCCAATGCTGCTTTAACCCAAGCTAAGTCTGCCCTGTTAGCTAACAGGGCTTTAACAGAAAATACCAATTTGCAACAACACCCCAATGTTTTGGCCGCAGCAGCTAAATTGCGTCAAGCGTATGTCGATTACATGCGCACCACCATTCGCGCCCCTGTTTCTGGCGAAATATCAAAGCGTACAGCACAAGTAGGCCAACGCGTTGCTGCAGGGACTCAACTGATGGCACTTGTTCCTTTAGAGCAAGTCTGGGTGGAAGCTAATTTTAAAGAAAAGCAAGTTCGCTACATGCGAATCGGCCAACCAGCTACCTTGACTGCCGATCTATATGGTTCATCTGTTGTGTATCACGGAACAATCGTTGGGTTTTCGGCAGGAACAGGCAGCGCCTTTGCACTTCTTCCCGCGCAAAATGCAACTGGAAACTGGATAAAAGTAGTGCAACGCTTGCCCGTGCGTATTAAATTGGACCCTAAAGAATTGAAAGCCCATCCATTACGAATTGGTTTATCAATGGAGGTCACCGTTGATTTGCATAATCAAAGCGGAAAATACATTAGTGAAACAGCACCTATCCCCATTTATGAAACACCGATCTATGAAAATTGGGGGAAAGAAGCGGATGCTGAAATCAATAAAGTAATCAGTGAAAATATCAGTAAAACAGCAAACCTTGATGCTAGCGATAATTCTAATAGGGACTCTGCAAATAAAGGGATCTCACGATGAGTACTCCGATGTTCCCTGCCCCTTTACAAGGGGTCAAACTGATAGTTGCCACAATAGCCGTGGCACTTGCTACTTTTATGATTGTTTTAGATTCTTCAATAGCCAATGTCGCTATTCCAACGATCTCTGGCAATCTCGGTGTCTCTATTAATGAAGGCACTTGGGTTATTACTGTATTTGCCGCGGCCAATGCAATTTCCATTCCCCTAACTGGCTGGCTGACGCAGCGGATTGGACAAGTGCGATTGTTTGTGTCTGCAATATTATTGTTTGTGGTCGCTTCCTGGTTGTGCGGGTTAGCAAACAGCCTATCACTTCTTTTAGCTGCACGAATCTTTCAAGGCTTTGTTGCAGGCCCTTTAATTCCCTTATCTCAAGCGATACTTCTTAGTTCCTACCCCAAAGAAAAAAGCGCCATCGCACTAGCTCTTTGGGGGATGACCGCTACTGTGGGGCCTATTGCAGGCCCTGCATTGGGTGGCTGGATCACCGATAGCTACAGTTGGTCATGGATATTTTATATCAATATACCGGTCGGCATATTTGCCGCGATGGTAACTTGGATTATTTATAAACATCGAGATACCCCCAGAAAAATATTACCTATTGATGCCATTGGTTTAATTCTTCTTGTCGTCTGGGTCGGAGCCTTGCAAATAATGTTAGATAAAGGACGTGATTTAGACTGGTTTAATTCAACAACGATTATCACGTTAGCCCTCATCGCTGCCATTGGTTTTTGTTATTTTGTCATTTGGGAACTTACTCAAAAAAATCCTATTATCGATTTACGGCTTTTCTCTGTACGCAATTTCACCGGGGGCACCATAGCTATTTCAGTAGGATACGGCGTATTTTTTGGAAACTTAGTGCTACTTCCCCAATGGCTGATACAAGATATAGCCTACCCTTCAGTTAACGCAGGTTTAGTCATGGCCCCTCTGGGTTTTTTTGCAGTAATAACCTCCCCTATCGTTGGTAAAATCTTACCTAAAGTAGATGCACGAATCCTAACAACACTTGCTTTTCTCCTTTTTGGATTAGTTTTCTTTATGCGTTCACTTTACACCACTGATGTTGATACCTGGACCCTTGTTTTACCGACTTTGATACAAGGAATTCCTGTAGCGATGTTTTTCATACCATTATCAATGATAATTCTTTCAGGTCTTCCGCCTGAAAAAGTTCCTGCCGCAGCAGGTTTGTCCAATTTCGCCCGTATTTTCTGCGGAGCAATAGGCACTTCCATATTCAGCACAGTTTGGAATGATCGTTCTATCCTTCATCACTCTCATCTCACTGAGCAATCAACACCTTACAATCCCATTTTTACGACATTTGTTGAAACCAGCCAATCTTGGTTAAAAATTCAAACAGAACAAAGTTATGCACTATTTAATCGATTGTTAAGTGTACAAGCAGATATGTTGGGGTTAAATGATGTTTTTTGGGTTTCCTCAATTATCTTCATTGCGCTAATCCCTTTGGTTTGGCTAACGAAACCGGAGAAAAATGCAGTAGCTGATCCCTCCGGAGCACATTAGTCGATCCTAGATTTGCGCAACGTATAAACATGATGCTATAGTTGCGCGCCATTTTTAAAATTTCGAATTATATGAGAAATAAGCTTCTTTTTTTTAATAACCAAGAAGTCAAAAAAAGACTACCCTATACAATGGTTCATGCTTATATTCTTAGGGATTTTAATAATCGGAACTATAAAGAAAAACTCGAACTAATTCAAAATACCCCCTTAGAAATAGTAGCCACTCTCGCAGACCATAGTTTTGAATTTGCAATACATTGCAATTGCGAAGAATTGGATGAGCATTGGAGTCGACTGTGGTGTGCACATGGTATAATTTTAACCAGGCAGAAAAACTTACCGGAAATGCTATTTCATTCTCATCCAAAGCTAAATCAATTTGACTTAGCCCGGGGGGTTCATTTTTTTCATCTTTCTCAAGAAATGAGAAAAAATCGGAAATTCAATTTTAGCCACTCTGAAATAAAATTCCTTCAAATTGCTATTGAATATGGCTCTATTCATGCGATGCAACGATACAACGAATACCTCTACTCACAACTCACAAAAGCAGCAAATGCTCAAGAAGCAGAGGCACTATACGCAGAGCTTATTGACAATAGCACAAACCTACAGGAACAATCAGGAAGTTACGGCTTTATGGTTTTAGCTGAGGCTTTTGGTCGTTATTGCATGTGGTTAATGGACAATTCAGAGTATGAGAGAGCAGAACAGGCTTATCGATCCGTCCTACAATCACTCGATTGTGCCCAAGCTATACTAGGCGAAAGCACCTACAGCATTAAAAATGCAAGCCTGGGAATTGGTCTTAAATGCAGTAATTCAATGGGAATAGATTCCCCGAATAAAGCGAAGGAGTATTTTATGGGACTTTATCAAGAAAGATGCGCGTCTGCAGCTCGGCCTAGATTATACGCCCCACCTTGTTAATTATCTTCTATATTTAAAAAGGAAGCCTTTTATAAGTTAAGGAATATTATGACACAATCAATATACATTCATTATGGTAAAAAACCTAATGGCGAGCTTGTTATTTCTTGTTATCATAACAAGATTCAATCTTATACTAAGGCAGTCACTTTAACGAGGGATCGTAAAGTCAAAGAAAATAGCTTAAGTGTCGATCTCCTTGAGCCTTATGATCATGGGACGGTCAAAAAGGAAGTGCTGAAACTATTAGAGCAAATCCTTATAAAGAAAGAAAACGAGTGCAGTAAAGTCACCTTCGCAGCTGATTTAAATTTATGTTGTAAGAAAAAAGAAGAGTTAGCCCCTTTTTTGTTTGATAGGACGCTTAACGATTTCTTCTCAGGTAAAAAGGTGCATTTAATTCTGGAATCATCGGAACCAGAATTTGTTCTTGGTGCTATTGAAAAAACGAAAAAAATTGCTTTAAGTGGAGTCACCCTTAAAACAAAAGACTCTGTAAAGGAAAATGCTGTTTGTAAAGTCTACGAAGACTCAACGGAAGTCAATTTGTCTGTTCCCAAACCAAGTTCGACTGGCCTTGCTTCTCCTAAGGTCGCTATCAGAGACCCAAAAGAATTAACACAGGCAATGGGTAAAATTGGTCTATTTACAGGGGTAGAACCTGAGAGCGAAGACCAAAAGACCGATACTAAATCGCCTAATATATCTCAATCCCGCACATCTTTTTAAAACCGGATCATTTTCAGCAGTTTTTCCTACAGGCAAGAGGGGTTTGAAAAAAACACAAACCCTTTCCTGCCGATAAAAAAAATTTCCCTTCTCATAAACTGATGGCTTTTAGCGCCTGCTCTACTTGCATCAGCAAGCTCCCGAGAGGATAATCATTGTTTTTTAAAATCAATTGGTAAGGTAAATAATGGGCTTTCTTTCACAATATGGTTTATTTCTCCTAAAAGCGCTGACACTCGTCATTTCCTTCCTTCTGGTCGTTGCGGGTATCTTGGCACTCGGCCGTAAGCCAAAACCGATGCTAGAAATTACCTCGCTTAACAAACAATATGAGACGACGAAACAACGGCTAGCTCATGAAATAAAAAATAAGAAACCAGAAAAAAAGGATAAGAAAAGTAAAAAAGAATTGAAAGATAGACCCTCTTTATATGTTATTGATTTTCATGGGGATATTAAAGCTTCGCAAGTTGAGCAGCTTCGTGAGGCAGTGAGTGCGGTCCTCTCAATTGTCCAGGAGAAAGACGAAGTAGTTCTACGTTTGGAAAGCCCTGGAGGGGCTGTAAATGGTTACGGTTTAGCAGCCTCACAATTACAACGCTTACGTGATAGAAATATCCCGCTCACTGTTTGTATTGATAAAATTGCTGCCAGTGGCGGGTATTTAATGGCATGTGTCGCAAATCGCATTATTGCAGCTCCCTTTGCAATTATTGGCTCAATTGGAGTAGTTGCCCAGCTTCCTAATTTTCATCGTTGGCTTAAAAAGCATAATATTGATATCGAGTTACTTACTGCAGGTGAATATAAACGAACTTTAACCTTATTTGGTGAAAATACCGAAAAAGGACGAGAAAAATTTCAAGAGGATTTGGAAAAAATACACGAAGCATTTAAAACCAACGTCCTTTCTAACCGTGGCCAATTAGATATTGATAAAGTATCTACAGGCGAACACTGGTTAGCAACGGATGCTTTTGATTTGAAACTTGTAGATTGTTTAAAAACCAGTGATGATTACCTGTCTGAAAAAATGCAAGAATTCAATGCCTTTAAGATTGCTATACAAGGTAAAAAATCAATGATGGAAAAATTACTTAAACCTGTCACGAAACTCATTCATCCATGGGCTTAATGTCAAAAAAAACAGTACGTTCCGAAATATGCGCCTATAATGTCTTAGTATATACTTAGGGTAATATCACTAAATGGAGTGAAATATGAACGATTTCAAATCAAAATTACCTGACTTCAAAGAATTTTCTTCGATGGCAACCAAACTATTTAAAGATGTGAAAGCAAGTGTTTGCGAAATCATTGAAGATTATAAAAAAAAACGCGCTGAAGAAGCAGCTGCAGCTGCAGACGAAGCTAAAGCGGCCGGAGAAAGTAAAGCTGAAGCCAAATCAACTGAAGTACATGTAGAGAAAAAAACAGAAACTCCAGTAAAAGAAGACGCGAAAGCGACTCCTGTGAAAGCAAAGAAGAAAGAAGCCCCTAAGAAGGAAGAACCGGTTAACCCAGATAATCCTGAAGCCAACAAGGATTAGAGCTTTGAATAAAACTTACTTCGAGCAAGGAAAAATCTGTCTGTCATTCTGAACAAAGCGGGAAACCTCCTAGCTATTACATCAAGAAAGTCAGGTAATCGTACTTACCTGACTAACCCATTGCCACTTACTCTCATGCTCTCTCGGGACGAGTTAAACCATATTTCCGCATTTTTTCAACCAACGTTGTGCGCCGCATATTCAAATAACTTGCTGCATGAGCAACAACCCAATCAGACTCATCTAAAGCTTGGTTGATCAAAGCCAGTTCAGTCTTCACCAAATGTTCCTTGAGATCAATGCCATCTCCTTCATTCCCTTGTTCTTGTCCAACCACCTCCAGCAAGGTTTCTCGCTCGCTGCCCCCTGTTCGACGAGTCAGAGCTTTGTCTGATCTGAACCGCCTAGGTAATTCCTCTTTATCTACGATTCCGTTAGGAAATAAAATCGATAAACGTTCGACAAGGTTAGCAAGCTCTCGTACATTACCTGGCCATTCATAGTGACTTAAGACCTCTAATGCTCCTGGCATAAGGCGGACGCTGGGTCTATTTTCCCCTTCAATTCTCGAAACCAACTCATTAATTAACAAAGGTAAATCTTCACGTCTTTCTCGTAGGGGCGGCATATCGATAGGAAAAACATTCAAACGGTAAAAAAGATCTTCACGGAATTTACCATCCTTTATTGCCACTTCCAGATTACGATGCGTTGCAGCGATAATTCTTACATTCACTTCGACGCTTTTATTCGAGCCAACTCGTTCAAAACAACGCTCTTGCAATACACGCAATAGCTTCACTTGCATAGCAAGAGGCATGTCACCAATTTCATCAAGAAATAAAGTCCCTCCATTAGCCAATTCGAAACGTCCTTGCCTGGAAGTGATAGCACCTGTAAAAGCGCCTTTTTCATGACCAAATAATTCACTTTCTAATAACTCACCAGGAATAGCACCGCAATTAATCGGAATGAATGGCTTATTTGCACGAGACGAAAGCGCATGGATATTGCGTGCAACCACTTCTTTACCCGTGCCTGATTCACCCAGTATTAAAACACTTGCTTCAGTGTCAGCAACCTGCGCTATCAATTTGCGGACTTGACGTATGGATTCACTACTACCGACTAAACTGCGGAATAAAGGTGTTCTTTTCTTACCATTTACTTCGACGGCCTCTTGGGCAATTTGACATTTGTGCAGTGCTTCAAGCATTTGCGAATAAGTGAAGGGAAAATTAAGGTTTGCTAATACATTTTTTATTTTGTAATGGCTTTCTGGTAAAGGCGAATCAACCAATATCACTGACAAATTAGGAGCAATATTTGTCAATTCTTCTAGAAATCCGAGGGAATCACTGAAAGATTCTTGCGCTCCGGCTACAACTATGTGTGTTTTGCTATAAGGGAGAGAGCGCCAATTGCTATAATTTGCGAGATAACACGTTTCGCCAATGAAATTCAAAATTGTATTAAGCTTGCGGCAACGTTCTTCATTGTCATCAATGATTATAATTGTTTCATTGCTGCTCATAGCTGATCCCTGTCCGTATATCGTCTAATGTTGAGTATTGGTTACTAACTAATATTCTGTCAAATCCATGACGTTTTTTTATCCAAGCGTCATCAATCTATACACCAAAACCTTGCTAACGGTAGCATGTGATGTATTCGAATGCGTTACATTGGTGCCCAAAACACAGTTTTTGATTCCCAAGAGTCTTAGTAGCGGGTATGTTTCGCTGTATGGCATATCGTGAAGCGCGTAAGTAGCCCATGCGTCGACAAAATGAAAAAGCTGCTCGACGTCCACAGTTTCTTCGCCCATCGTAACACCAAGCGACACGAAACTGCTCAAAACGTGGGTATACAAATTGCCTAAATCGATAATGGTAGGGTTTCGGAGGGATATGAGCTAAATTAGCAATACAACGAATTGTTTTGAAGCCATTACACCGCCAACCCTTACAACTCAATGGACTGGAAATAAAATTTGTGAGGCCAACGTTATAATCAATGATCTGCTGATCTGCCCGTAGATATCCCATCATTTGGCAATAACGCGTGGCCACTGGCAATCCGCACAGCTTACCGTCCACTGTGCAGTAATTTAAACGCACACCGTGATAGGTCGGCAGCCAAAAATTACGATAAAAATTGTTGCTGCGGTTAGCTGCGTAAACGCTACATATCATCAACAGTGTTAATGCAAAAAACCCAACTGTTCGTCCTAAAAAAGCCATTATAACAATCCCTTAACTACTTAAATGACATGTTAACGTATTCTCCCCAGCAAAGCGAGGGGGCTCTAAAGGCTTAAATAGCTCAATTAATCTATGCACGAGTTCGGGCACCTGCATAAAACTTTGGACATCATCTAATAACTCAAAGCAACTTTCGCTTGGCCTACTATATCCATAAGGCGTAAGAGTAATTCATCACTCGGTGAAACAGACCATTGAGGAGCCAAGCTTAGGGTGGCCCTTGCTGCTGAGTTGGAGTAATTGATTTGCACAACACATCCGCCTTTATTTGCTTTTAAAATAGACTGCAGCGTAGGAATAATAGCGATATGCTCCTGTGTTAAGCTAAGTGTCAAACATTTTGCGAAACGAGTACGGGCCTCACCGATTGAATACAGTTGGTTGGCAGTCATTTTAACGCCGCCACTATAGTCATCCGCTGCAATTTCTCCTTCAACAACAAGCATCTGGCCCGTTTGCACTTGAGTCTGTTGAGCTTCATAGGTCTCCGAAAACACAACGATATCAAGTTTTGCGGTGGAGTCTTCAAGACTAATGATTGTTAGTTTTTTACCGCGTTTTGTCATGATTCGTCGGATAGCCGTCACTAACCCACAAACTACTGCTTTTTTCATGACAGAGGGGTTTAATCGCCCTATAGGCTGAATAAAAGCCTTAAACTCTTGACAATAATAGGCTGCTGGATGCCCAGTTAAATAAAGTCCGAGCGTTTCCTTTTCACCCTCTAAGCGTTGCATCTCAGGCCAGGGTTTACAGTCAAGATAATCTTCTTGATTCGTGGTATCTTCCAGTAAGGAAAATAAATCAGTTTGGCCACTTAATTGATTTTGATGGGTTTTATCAGCAACTTTTAGTGCTTTTTCCAAAGAAGCAAACAGGATAGACCGCTCTACTCCCCAATCATCCAGAGCACCACTCTTTATGAGCGCTTCGAGCACCCGCCGGTTAACCTTTCGCAGATCCAGGCGCTGACATAAACTAAATAAACCTATATATGAACCGTTTGCTTTACGCTCCTCCACAATGCAACTGATGGCAGATTCACCTACTCCTTTGATTGCACCAAGTCCGTACAATATTGTGTGTTCATCTTTCACGGTAAATTGGTAAAAAGAATTGTTGATTGAAGGAGGCAAAACTTTAAGTTTCATTTGCTCACATTCATCTATGAATGTGACTACTTTATCCGTGTTATCCATATCCGAAGACATTACCGCAGCCATAAAGGCAGCAGGAAAATGTGCTTTTAACCAAGCAGTCTGGTAAGCAACGAGTGCATAGGCAGCAGAATGAGACTTGTTAAAACCATAACCCGCAAATTTTTCCATTAAATCAAAAATATAAGTCGCGGTTTGTTCATCGACCCCGCGCGCTTTTGCACCTTCGGTAAAAATAGCTCTTTGCTTTGCCATTTCCTCAGGCTTTTTCTTACCCATGGCGCGACGCAGCAAGTCCGCAGCACCCAACGTATAATTTGCCAGCACCTGGGCAATTTGCATGACTTGCTCTTGATATAAAATTACTCCGTAGGTGGGTTTTAATATGGGCTCCAAATCAGGATGAGGGTATTCAACTTTTGCACGTCCATGCTTCCTATCAATAAAATCATCGACCATCCCCGATTGAAGAGGCCCTGGCCTGAAGAGCGCAACCAGCGCGATAATATCCTCAAAACAATCGGGCTGTAACCGGTGAATTAATTCCTTCATGCCACGCGATTCCAGCTGGAATACCGCCGTTGTTTGACATGCCTTTAAGAGAGTGAATGTTTGTTCGTCATCAGTGGGAATCACTGAAATATCAATGGGCTCCCCGCCTTGCTCTTTGCGTTGTTTATTCACAATAGCGAGCGCCCAATCAATAATAGTCAGTGTTCGTAAACCTAGGAAATCAAATTTGACTAAACCTACTGCTTCCACATCGTCTTTATCAAATTGACTTACAATTTGCGATGAACCCTGTTCGCAATAAATCGCAGTAAAATCGGTTAATTTTGATGGAGCAATTACCACCCCACCAGCATGTTTTCCCGCGTTTCGGGTAATCCCTTCGAGTTTTAGCGCTAGATCGAACAATTCCTTAACTTCTTCTTCATCTTGATAACGACGTTGCAACTCCGGTTCATCTTCGAGTGCTTTCTTCAGTGTCATACCAATTTCAAAAGGAATTAATTTGGCCAGTTTATCCACAAAACCATAGGGATGACTGAGAACTCGACCTACATCACGGACAACTGCTTTGGCTGCCATAGTACCAAAAGTAATAATTTGCGAGACGCTTTGCCGACCATACTTCTCAGCCACGTACTCAATTACCCTGTCGCGCCCTTCCATGCAAAAATCGATGTCAAAATCAGGCATCGACACCCGTTCAGGATTTAAGAAGCGCTCAAACAACAGCTCATATTGCAAAGGATCAAGATCAGTAATTTTCAATGCATAAGCCACTAACGAACCCGCTCCTGATCCTCGTCCCGGGCCGACTGGAACACCATTTTGCTTAGCCCATTGAATAAAATCCGCCACAATTAGAAAATAGCCAGGAAAACCCATGGAGTTGATTACATCTAACTCGACTTGCAATCGCTTATCATAAGCAACACGCGAGGCTTGTATCACTTCTGGAGGTTCCCCGCGAAAAATTTGCAGAAGCCGCTCCTCTAATCCTTTTTTAGATAAACTCGAGAGATACACCTCGACGGTGGATCCATCCGGGATAGGAAAATTAGGCAGGTAATTATTTCCTAAATCAAGTTTTACAGTGCAACGCTTACTGATTTCGACTGTGTTTTTAATTGCCTGAGGTAAATCTTTAAATAATTCAACCATTTCTTCGGCAGAGCGCAAATATTGGGCAGCACTATATTGTTGGCTACGGCGAGGATCGGCCAGGGTAAAACCTTCATGAATACAGACCCGTGCCTCATGCGCTTCGAAATCCTCTTTGTGAATGAATCGCACATCGTTCGTTGCAACTAAAGGCAATTTTAACTCTTCTGCCAGGCGAACGATTTTTTCATTATATGCCGTCTCATCGGCACGCCCAGTCCGTTGGATTTCCAAGTAAAAACGATCAAAAAACAATTGTGCAAAAGACTTGGCCAGGCTATACGCCTCAGTTTCATTATCAGCGAGTAAGGCTTTGCCAATAGCACCTGTCCTACCACCCGATAAGGCAATCAGTCCTTCTGCATGTTGCCTTATCCAGTCATGATGCACTCTCGGCTGACCTTGGTACTGACCCTCCTGATAAGCTTTAGAGACTAAGCATGTTAAATTACGATAGCCTGTTTCATTTTGGCAAAGGAGAACCAGTGTTGTGAGTTGTTCTGGATATTCAGGATCATGACAGGGTAAATCACATCCTAAGATAGGCTTTACTCCAACATCTAACGCAGCTTTAAACACCTTAACCGCAGCAAACAGATTACAAAAATCAGTTACTGCTACGGCATTCATTCCTTTTTCAACAATGGCTTTCATTAACGGCTTAACACGGATCAAGCCATCAACCATTGAGAATTCGGTATGTACACGTAAATGAACAAAACGCGGCAGCATAACTTAGCTATTCCTAAAATTGGATGAATGAACTCTACCGAAGTCAGCTTATTAGGGCAAGAGCTAAGACTTAACTTGTCAATCCGAAGCAACCTACTCAGACAGAGGCAGGCGCTATCCCCTTCCACCGCATGATCGCTAAATACTTATTGTTAACACCCAATTTTTTATTCGCATTCTGTAGATGAAAATTTACCGTCCTTTGGGAAATACCTAAAGTGGTTGAGATACTATCCACTCTTACTCCTCGTGCGGTTAGCATTAAACATTGCTGCTCACGGCGTGTTAATCTCACGCTTTTTATAGCTCCGTCCAAAAGAAATTTTCTGAGATAATGAAAATAACACTGAGTAATAGCTATCCACTGATATTGCTTTTGCTCCCATTCCAACAGACCCGTTTCATTAATTCGCTGGTGCAAAACCAAAACTAGAAAATCACCCTCAAGCCCATGCAAAACGATATTCAATCCCTTATCGATACCGAATTCTATTGATTCCTGCCGAATTCGTGCTTCTCGCTTATTTTTTGCTCGCTTTAATTGTTGATGAACATCCCAGAACACCGGTAAAAGGGATTGCCCCGACTTTTCGAGAGTCCTATCAATATCAGCATAATGTTCATCAAGATAATGTTGATGCCAGGGACGCAAATCGGGACTTGCCCACTCATAGATCAGCTTTGATCCGGTTTTGGTGTGCTGGCTATAGTAAGTAATCGCAAAACTTCCTATCCCATGCTGAACGAAATAATTCACCAACATCAAATTCAATCCGTTCAAAGATGAAGCCAATGGCATACGATGACAAATTTCAAACATCTTTTTCCCAAAACCTGTTAAAAAAGACAGGTTTTTAACATAAAATGAACTGATATTATACATTTGATTTAAAAAAAACTCATTAATGAGGATTGTATGAATAAATTAATAGCAATGATTTCGTTTATTCCTGCGCTTGTTTTTTCGGCTACGATAACGAATAACATTACTGGCGTAGGTCCTCACGGATCGATTAAACCATATATTTGCATTCAAAGATCAGATGGTACAGTGACTTTAAGACTTGCACCTGGTATGACTGGTGATGCGAATCAAGCATCTGGTAACCAAGGCTATGCAGGTGGAGCTATCCGATTTGATGGCTGCACCGGAGACAACACTTATCTTGGCTATATCGGCTTTCTCATTAGCAATAACGGCAATAATTCAATCAATGAATACAAGCCACCTGAAGGGGTACACATTGCTTTAAAAAATCCGGCCATCGATGCTTCAGGCAATGTTACTGGCTCTATTGAATACACACCCATCGCCGATAATCCCAATTTAACCCAAGCCAAGCCTGGGTCTAATTGGCCCTTTGCCGGTATTAATTTGTCGGGTATGGAATTTGGCAAAGTCATTGACCCTACCGTTATTCCAAATCTTTCCCTAACTGACTCCAGCACCACTAATTCGGATTTTAAAGATACTGAGGAATTTATCAAAGCAGGAATCAACACCGTCCGTGTTCCGATAAGCTGGGGATTTCTTCAATTGGATGGACCTGGCATCGGCGTACTTAATGAAGAATATTACGAAAATTATATCGCCCCGCTGCTGCGTTCGCTCACTCAAGCGAAGGTTAATACGATAGTTGATTTGCATGCTTACATGCGGTACTCCAAATTTGGTGAGCAAATCTCTGGTTGTAATCCTGCTTTTACGGCACATTGCCCTGATGGAACTTTAATCACGGATGAAGCAGCCTATAAGTCAATTTGGGGACAACTTGCTGAACGAATGCTAAAAGATAGTAAAATCGATAAAAATTATCTTATGCTTGATCTGATGAATGAACCCGTCGATGTACCGGACGATAAAGTTTTCACAATACAAGCCGCTTTAATCAAAATGCTTAGAGAGCAGAATTATAGAGGCTATATTCTTGTTGAAGGTAACAACTGGACTGGCCTGCATTCTTGGACTACTTACCAGTGGACAGGTTCGGATGGCACGCCTTATACCAATGCGACCTTATTTACCCGAGACAATTTTGCGAAGGCAGGGATTACCGATTTATCTAAGGTGGTGATTAATGTCCATCAATATCTGGATTCAGATTACAGTGGAACCCATGATACTTGCCTGCAAGACTTAACAACCACGGGTTCTAATGGGTTTAATTTAAATGCATTCGGAGATTATTTAACTACCAATCAATTGCAAGCCATAGTCACTGAATTCGGTGCAGGCAGGAGTAGTGATAGCTGTCGTGCCCCGTTGACTCATTTCATGCAATACTTACAAGACAATGCCGCAAAAGATAAAGGCTATGGCTTTGTAGGATGGACTATCTGGTCTACAGGACATGGTTGGGGCAATTATAACCTCCGGGTCTTACCTAACTCATATCAAATGGATGTATTGAAGCAGTTTCTATGACGATCGATTGTATCCGGTAAATTGAGTGCTCAATGGTGGTTGGGTCTAATCAGCCTCAACTACCCCTTTATTATTTTTTCGTTTCATCAGCCAATAAATGAAATGCAAGGAGGGAAACAAGCTCCAAAGCCAATAACCTTAAATGCGTGGGTTCGTAAGAATAGTCAATAAAAATTTCTTCAATAATAACAAAGGCTGCCCACAACATCATGCTGATAGCAAAAGCAAGATTAATTAATTTCCATTTGTTTCTTTCTCTCCAAAACGCAAAAGAAGCTAAAAAAAACAACATCGATGAGAAAGCTTGTACAAAAACCCCCGAAATAAACAATAACCCCAACAAGAGATAGGAAGCATCAAACTTAAAAATTAAATTTTTCAAAGCAAGTAAATTACCGGAATTAAATTTCCAAGCATTAATGATGTCTAAAGCATTCAGTAGATTGATCACATTTGTTACACATGCGATTAAAAACCAGAGCGCATAAAAAAGCAAAATTCCCAGCTTGATGTAATACAACCCAAAAGTTTTTTTATCTTTTCCGCCAACATAATTCATAAAATCTATCACCCCGTACTCTGGTGGGGATCAAAAGCGTCCCGCACCGCATCTGCAAAAAGATTGGATGCCAGCACCAAAATAAACATGCAGGCAAAAGCAGAAAGCATAGGCCACCAAACAATCGGATCCCTTGCTAATTCAAGCCGGGCGCCGTTGATCATATTACCCCAACTGATGGTCATCGGCGAGACACCTACTCCTACATAGGATAAAACAGCCTCGGCGAGAACTAAAAAACTAAAGTCCAAAACAAGTGTTATCAGAATAATGTGCATCACATTGGGAAGAAGATGCTTGCGTAGGATTGTCAACGAACTACTGCCTAAAGCACGTGCTGCTAAAACGTAATCAATCTCCCTTAATTTCAAAGTTTCGGCACGCAATAAACGGCATAGGCTTGTCCAACTGGTTACTCCTAAGATTAAACACAACGCAAGCAAACGTGCGTCCGCACTTTTGCTTAATGTTGAAAACTGCTGCGGGTGATTGGCAATATAAGTTTGCATGGATAAGACTGAAGCAGTAATCAATAGGACACCTGGAATGGAACTCAACGTGATGTAAATGTATTGAATAATATCGTCTATCCAACCACCAAAATATCCTGCTGAAATCCCTAAGAGCAAAGCTAATGGTAACATAAACAACGTCGTCAAAATACCAATAATAAGACCTGTCCGGATGCTTTTAACAGTGTAATAAAAAATATCTTGTCCTATTTTTCCCGTACCTAAAAGATGCAAATCCCTGGATATCCAGTAACTAGCAAAAATGACAAATAGACAGATAAACAAGGTAATTAGTGCACTCAAACCACTTGTGGTAACCGCGAATTCCATTTTTTGAGTCATTAACCATTTCACGATAACAATAGCGGACCACAGTATTCCTACAACAAATAAGCTGAGTAAGAAGGCCAGAAACACATTATGTTGAATAAATTGATGTTTGATTGCCTCGTTTTTTATCGTAGCAGGGTACTTTAACCGCGGATAAACTTGCTGGGCAGTTCCATTAACTAGAACTGTTTCGGAGCTATACAAATTTAAAGCGAGAGGAGCAGAGTACGTTTTTTCATAAGTGCTACCCAATGGAGTTAATATTCGGTCTAAAATCGAATTATTTTGGATAGCGGATAGTTCAACATTTTCATCAATTACCATCGAAGTTAAATGAATGGAATCCATAATGCCAATTGCCAGAAAAAAAAATAACACAATCCCTGCACTTACTGCCAAAGGTCGATGAAAAATACGCTGAAATGCCCGCCTGACATGCCTTTTCCTCAAGCTAATTAAACTAATAGTAAGACTTATCAGCAACACTGCCAGAAAACATTGATCGGTCCATAATAGTTCCATGGCTAATTAAACCTCACCCTGGGATCCACTAAGGTATAGGAAATATCGGTTAAGATCAGACCCAAGATATAAAGAACCGAGCCTAAAAATACCATTGATCGGACGATAGCAAAATCCTGTTGCCCAATAGCATCGATGATGTAATTACCTAAACCTGGAACGCCAAAAAAAGACTCCAAGACTAAACTTCCCATAAATAAAGAAGGGATTAACACCACTACTCCAGTCAAAATTGGCAACATGGCATTTTTTAAAACATGATGAAACAATATTTTAACTTCAGATAATCCCTTAGCACGCGCCGTTTTGACATAATCTTTGTTTAACTCCTCTAGGAATAAAGTACGGTACCAACGCGAACCAGCGCCTAGCCCGGCCAAAACCGCTACCAAAACTGGCAAAACCACAAATTTAACCGCCTCAATCCCTCCATCATAACCAGAGATAGGGACTAGGCGTAAAATTTTCCCGAAAAGATACTGCCCGCCAATAATATAAAAAAGGCTAGAAATAGACATTAAGACGATACAAAAAACAACCCCAGTTAGATCAAGATATGAAGTGCGGAAAAATGCCATCAACATTGCAAATACAATATCAGCTAACATACCGAAAATAAGGATAGGAACGGCAATCGCTAAACTGGGCCACATGCGATGCGAGATATCATAACCAATATCTCTCCCCCCATCGGAAATACCAAAATCAAAAACAAATAAACGTAATGACTTTTGAAAAAAAAGAGTCTGGGTAAACTTTTGCACACCTGATTTTTCACCATTATAGAAAAGCGGTAAATCGTAACCACGCTGGGCTTTCCATTGCATAATGGCAGCAGGTTTGACATATTTCTGTCCTAATTGCATTCGAGCCATGTCATCAGGTGAATTAATCATAAAAAATAAAGCAAAGGTGATTACATTAATCCCAAATAAAATGGGGAGTGCGTAAAGAATACGCCGCAATAAATAATAAATCATTGTTTCTCTCTCAATGCACACTGCTTCTCTTTTCTATGATAAGCGACAAGCAAAGGCAGTAAAGAGAGCAGGAAAAATAAAAACAACATACCTATGGGCCACAATACAGGCTGATTCCAAAGTCGTCGTAATTCGTTGCGCTTAGCGACATCAATTGCAATGTATTTTAAGGCACTAGTGCTGATCGTATTGGGTTTTGTAGGAGAAACCCATTGCTGCGTCAGAATTAGCGTTTGCGAATTAATTCCCCAAATCCATGGCGCATCATGCCTAAGAATCTCGACCATTTGATCAATAAGTTGCTGGCGTGTGGGATCATTATTGCGATTTTTCATTTGATCAAATAAGCGATCAAAGCGGGGATTCTTATAGTTTGCGGCGTTTTCCCCACCGTACTTTACTTTGCCATTTGTACTGTAAAACAGAAATAAGAAATTTTCAGGATCAGGATAATCAGCATTCCATCCCCAACTGAAAATTTGCGCATTACCGGTACGCATCTTATCTTGAAAGCGATTATATTGGGTCGCACGAAGATTGAGATCAATCCCGATACGGGCAAATTGCTTCCTCATCCAATCCAATTGTGCTTTTTCATCGGGGTTACCTGTGATGGGGACATCATAGTTTAGAATCAATGGATTGCCTGTTTTGGGATCGCGTCCTCCTGGATAACCTGCTTCTCGCATCAGTTTCTTCGCATCCTTAATTGATTTTCTTCTAGCTTTTCTGCCGTCCCAATAATAAACAAAAGGATTTATACCTGCCGCCCCTTCCCTATAACCAAAAATTCCTGGAGGAATCGGGCCTTGAGCCGATTTTCCTCGTCCATTTAAAAATATGGCAATATTTTCATCAAAATTAACAGCGATTGAAATCGCCAAACGCAATTTTCTGGCTCGCTCCGTATTGCCGCCAACGACTGGGTCCAGCATATTAAACCCTAAGTAGAAAAGAGTTGGATCCGTTGTTTGGGTTAGTGTCATTTTTTTATCAATCATCGCTTGGCTTAAGCGAGGTACTCCTGAACGGCTAATCTGAATCGCTTGATCGAAACTATCAGCACTAATGCCCGATAAATCGTAGTATCCCTGTAAAAATTTATTCCACCGCGGAATGGATTCTTTCTCAAGGGTATAGATAGCCCGATCGATAAGCGGCAATTTCTCCCCTGCATGCAATAAGTAGCCTTTTCTTTGATCTTCGAGAGAACCTTTGTTAGGAAAATAGTCTTTGTGAAAATTGGGGTTTTTATCCAAAACCATCCGTCGATTTGGGTTATTCTCACTGAGCATGAATGGTCCCGTTCCTATAGGGTACCACTCAAAAGTGAGATTCTTTTCATGCATTCCTGCTTGTGAATAAAACCGATCTGCTTCCCAAGGAATAGGGGCAAAAAAAGGCATAGCGAGCCAGAACATAAATTGCGGATATTGCCCTTTCAGCGTGATTTCAAATGTATAATTATCCAATTTCTGCAAACCAGCCATCGGGTATTTTCTTAAGTCAATAAATCCGCTTGATTGGGAAGGTAAGATACTTGCGTATTCGCGAAACCCAACAATATGCTCACTCATTAAACCATAGATTGCCGAGTTCACTGCTGGATTCGCCAAGCGTTTAATTTCGTATAGGTAATCATCGGCAGTTAATTCGCGTGTGCCCGTGTAGTGAAAATCAGATAATTTATTTATATCGTGTTCGTCTAAATAATTCGTGGGCAAATTTAAATAACGATAATTACCCTTTTTATCTTTTGCTAAAGCCGGATGAGGTTGAAAAAAGATACCTGGTTTGATGTGGATGGTGTAGATGGTATAAGCTACATCAGCATTTGTAGCATTAAAAAGGGTATGATTAAACTTATCGGTGTAACGAACTTCTGGCATTTCAGTAGCAATAAGTGGCACGACTTTGTATGGCCGAGAGAGATAATCATAATGCAGAAGCGGTTCATAAATCTGCATCGTGAACTGGTATTCATTGCTTGAATACGAGCGGGCTGGATCTAAAGTTTTAGGCTGTTCATTAAAAGAAGAGTAGTAGATCTTTTGATTTGCCTCACTTTCGGGATACGGATTATTAAGCACCCAATTACCCGCATGAACTGGCAAAAAGCTCCATAGTGATAAAATCGATACAATCCATTGTTTCATAGAGGTCATAGAAGCCTAAGAAATTCTTCTTCATTCAATACGTTAACACCTAATTCTTGCGCCTTGTCCAATTTAGACCCTGCCTCACTTCCAGCCACGACATAATCCGTTTTAACAGAAACACTGCCAGTGACTTTTGCCCCAACTGCAAGCAGACGTGCTTTCGCTTCTTCGCGCCCCATACTAGCTAAAGTACCAGTAAGTACCATCACTTTAGAATAAAAAGGGTGATGCTCGTTAAGTTGTACACGTTTTTCATAAGGCCAGTGGATACCTTGTGCTAAAAGCTTGTCAATGACTTCAACGTTATGTTTCTGTGCAAAAAAGTGAACGACATGGTATGCGCCAATTGGGCCAATATCTCTTATTTCCATGAATCGCTCAGCGGAAACTTTTTTTAATGCGTCAACATCACCAAACTCAAGTGCTAATGCGCGAGCACTGACTTCACCAACTTCACGAATCCCTAAAGCGTAGAGGAAGCGGGCAAACGTTGTTTTCTTTGATTTTTCGATTGCGTTGAGAAGATTTTCAGCCGATTTTTTTCCCATACGCGGTAGATTAGCTAAGGTAGTTAGATCAAGCTTATAAAGATCAGAGATATCGCGGACGATCCCTTGATCGACTAATTGCTCAATGATCACTTCACCTAAGCCGTCAATAGACATGGCTCTCCGAGACGCAAAATGCCATAGCGAACGTTTAAGTTGGGCACTACAAAACAAACCACCTGTGCAACGGGCAACAGCCTCCCCTTCTTCTCTTATGACATCAGCTCCACAAACGGGACAATGAGTGGGGAGATGGATTGCTTCAGTATGAGCAGGGCGCTTCTCCATGACCACAGAAACAACTTCGGGAATAACATCTCCTGCACGGCGCACAATCACAGTATCACCAATGCGAATATCCTTTCGGATTATTTCATCCATATTGTGAAGCGTTGCATTACTCACGGTTACTCCAGCAACACTGACAGGTTTCAAACGTGCAACAGGTGTTAACGCGCCTGTCCGCCCTACTTGGAAATCAACAGCACATAACTCAGTCATTTCTTCACTAGCAGGAAATTTATGAGCACAAGCGAAACGTGGAGCACGGGCAACATAGCCTAAACGCTGTTGTAGTGCAATGTTATCCAATTTGTAAACAACGCCATCTATTTCATAAGGTAGTAGCGATCGTCGTCTTAGCATTTCTTGATAATAAGCCAGGCAACCAGCAAAACCTTGAGCACGCCTGATTTCGGAAGAGACGCGAAACCCCAATTGCCGCAAAAACTCTAATTGTCCCATGTGGCTGTCAGGGACTTCAAAACCTTCGCACGCACCAATACCGTAGCAATAAATGGCTAAAGGCCTAGAAGCAGTAATGGCTGGATTAAGCTGGCGAACACTGCCTGCTGCGGCATTACGGGGATTAGCAAATGTTTTTTCTCCCTTGGTCCGTGCATTGTCATTATAAGCCTCAAACCCAGCTTTAGGCATATAGACCTCACCTCTGATTTCAATAAAAGCGGGGGGGTTATTGGTCATTAATTTTAAAGGGACTGCAGGAATCGTTTTAACATTGCTTGTGATATTCTCACCGACCGCACCATCACCACGCGTTGCTGCGTAGGCTAACCGGCCATTTTCATAACTCAAATTAACCGCTAATCCATCTAATTTTGGTTCACAAACAAATTGCAAAGACTCTTCATCAACATCCAGGCGATCAGCCACTCGCTTGAAAAAAGCATGCAACTCGTCCTCGGAAAAAACGTTTCCGAGAGAAAGCATAGGTTGCTTATGTTCGACAGGTTCAAATGCACTGGACGGGGCTATCCCCACTCGCTGAGTAGGGGAATCAGGCGAAATGTATTGGGGATTTTGCTGCTCAAGTGTTTGTAATTCTTTAAAATAGCGATCGTACTCGCTGTCAGGAACTAATGGCTCGTCACGAACGTAATAGTGGTAATCATATAGCCTTATACGCTCTCGTAAGCTTTCGATTTTTTTAGCTAAATCATCCTCTGTCATCTATTTTTTTACCTTGTAAATCCGAAACTTGCATGAACTTCATTCTACCTGCAACCCGGGAGTTAGCATAGCATTTGCCGCAATCCTATTTTCTAAGAACTGCAGTGTTGCATCTATTCAAATACAGAAGATGATTGCTATGTTACCCGTACCCAATCCCAACTTGCCGGATAATTTCTCTTGTGTTATAGATCTCGTCTTATTTTTAGCCAGGAAATAAAAAATGGATTTATTGCGCTTTGCGATCTGCTTATTCTTATTTTTCTGCGCGTCTCTCGCTTATTCCGCCGAGAAACCTTTTGAAAATCTTGGAGTGGCTTTCATTCATGGTACCCACGATTACAGTAAAGGAGCGGAAGGAGTCTATTGGAAACAAAAGTTCCTTAATTCAGTCATCCAAGGGCTCCCCAATCCAAACAACTACTATGTTGTACACTGTGATTTCAGCCGTTATATGTGGCATGAAGACGCAGGCGGATGTGTTGTTAATCAACTGACCGAATTTATCAATAATAAACAAATTACTAAATTAATCGTGTACACCCATTCCAATGGAGGGAATGTGATTCGCTGGATTTTGTCAAATCCCACCTATGACACACGTTACCTTAATCTAGTCAAACATATTGCTCAGGTCATTGCCTTAGCTCCTTCCAGTGGTGGTACTGAACTGGCAGATGAAGTCATTGATGGGAACGGCTTTGAAGAAACGTTGGCTTGGCTGCTTGGTTATCAAAATGATGCCGTTAAACAGCAACGAGTTGGTGATATGGCCCTCTATAATGAGGAAATCCTGTTAGGTACATTGGGGCGCCCAACGCTCCCTGTTCCCTTCCGAGTGGTGATTGGCTCTGACGTAGATGCTTCACCTTTTACCAAGGCAGCGTATTGTAACGGTTTTCTCCTGAACACGGGCCTAAAAATTACCCAATCCTATTTAAGGAATTGTTCTGATGGATTTTTAGATTGTGCTTCGCAAATTCTTGCTGGCGACCTCTGGTTTTATGATTGGCAAAAAACAATCCGCCAAACCCCATTAAGTCATAATCAAAGCCGCCATAACTGCTTTGGTTTAGACCAAATCCTACGCAATGACCTCTTGGCTCAAGGAGTCACACCATGAAATCACTACCTTTAATTCTATTTGCACTTTTATGGTTTGGAAATTCACACGCTTTCCCTTTACCACAACAGCGATCAATCATGCCATACGAATGCCTAAGCTGTGATAATTTACCACATGACACTTTGAGCATGAGCTGGCCTATCAAGGGTAACCTTTTGCCTCATGTTACTAAACACCAACAAACAAGCCGCAAATACACAGTAAAAGCGAGTTTAAAGCAGCTACGCTCTGGTGTTCCGATTTATACCCAAGCCCCAGGGGCAATTATCCGCATTAGCCCTGTCAATCAAACGTTGGTAAAACCCGAATTTTGGATTAAAAATGTTCACGGGATAAACGCAAGCTTGATGGAAGTATCTTCTTTGTTTTCAAAAGATGAAGCCTTAAATAATACTCCCTTTGCAGGCAATACCTCCGTGCTCGCCGAGTTAAAACCCGAAATCGGTGCTGGTGAACTAACCATCAGTAGTAATTCAGTCGACAAAAAGAATGACGACAGCCAATTTATCATTCATGTTTTTGATCGAAACTCAACAACTGAATTAAGCATCCAAACCGATAAAGCACGTTATTATCGGGGGGATGAACTCATCGCTACGATAGTCTTAAACGATACTGCCCTGGATTGCCCGATCGATAAACTCACGGTCTCGCTAATTAGCCCTAATGGTGAAATCACCTCACTAGCTGCCACACCACTTGCGCCTAATATTTTTCAAGCAAGGACTGTCCTGGACTCAGAAATAAACAACCAGGGTGCCAATTGGTACGTTGAAGCAGCTATCACTTCGATAGTAAGCGATAGCATCATAAAGCGTCAGGTTCATTCCGCATTTTCTTATACTATCCCTTCTGGAGCCGTAGAAGACATAGCCATAGACAATCCTGGATCTTTAAGTTTTTCTGCTTCAATTAAAGTCGCTACTGGAAGTCGTTATGCGCTCAGTGCAATTCTTTTTGCCAGTGATAACCAAGGTAAAATATACCCCATTCAGACTACCCAATCTTCCTCCTGGCTTTCTGCAGGGCAACATCGTATCCATTTTTCATTTGATTCTAATATCAAAACGGATTATAAAGCGCCCTATTACCTAGGCTATATCCGCTTAACCGATTTTGGGCAAATGAAACCAGTCTTTGAGTACGATGCGCCGATTGAAATAACCAAATTAAGTTAATAAATGATCAATTTACCTCACATTTCTCTCCTTGACGGCCTTGCTATAATCATTGGCCTCCAGACCTTGCTTATATTTTTTATTACCAGCCGCTTAAAGCGCCAGCAGATTTTGGTTGAATCACAGTTCGAAAAAACACAGCAATCATTGAATACACAGCTTCCACAATTGAATCTCGAGTTGCAACAGGCCTTCCAAGCTAGTCAACACCATGTTCATGAGAGAATTACTCAAGGCCACCTAGCAAATCAGCGCTTAATCAGTGAGATTATCCAAGGGCAAATGGCAGATGTTCGCGAACAGATGAGTCATAGCTTTAAACAGCATGCAAGCTCTCTGACATCACATCTGCAATCATTAACTGAAGAAATTCGAAATCATTTACACAATCTCACCCAACAAGTGAATCATAAGTTAACCGAAGGGTTTGAAAAAACATCATCTACTTTCACCGATGTGGTTAGAAGGCTTACCATCATTGATGAGGCACAGAAAAAAATTACCGAACTTTCAACGCATGTGGTAAGTTTACAAGATGTTCTTGTTGATAAAAGGGCACGTGGCGCTTTCGGCGAAGTGCAATTATCGACACTTATCGCCAATATGATTCCCAGTTCCCATTATCGGATGCAATATACGCTCAGTAATCAAAAAAGGGCTGATTGTATTCTTTTTTTGCCAGACCCTACTGGCCATGTTGTGATCGATGCCAAATTTCCCCTTGAAACCTATCAGAAACTCATGAACATTGATGCCAGTCTCACAGAACGTAAAACATTACAACAGCAGTTCCGCCAAGACTTACAAAAACATATCAAAGATATTGCGGAAAAATACATTATTCCTAACGAAACCGCAGATGGGGCAGTCATGTTCATTCCTGCAGAGGCTATTTTTGCTGAAATACATGCCAATTACCCAGACATAATTGCACTATCCCAACGGCTTAAAGTTTGGCTTGTTTCGCCCAGCACCTTGATGGCTGTTTTAACTACAGCAAGAGCGGTATTAAAAGACGATGCAACTCGTAAACAAGTGCATATTATTCAAAAACACTTACATGCCCTTGCCGATGATTTTCAACGCTTTGAAAAGCGCATGGATAAGCTGTCAAAACACATCGACCTCGCTCATCAAGATGTCAGTGAGGTAAATACATCGGCGAAAAAGATAACCCAACGGTTTCATAAAATTGAGTCGGTTGAGCTGGAGATGTCAGATCTTGCTGTTCCAGAAATTGAATGAGTTTTAACTAGATAACTTCTTTTTAATTTATAACCTATGGTATGCTAGTCGTACACTTAATGCGGGAATAAATCATGCGAATTTTGCCCTACTCGCTGATAACTGCAACTACTTTATTTGTTGCTTCATTCAGTCATTCAAAAGTCCCTCCCGAATGCGATCCGATTTTTATCCCTTATTGCGACAAACAATTGTGTTGCCATGCAATGGGAGGGATTAGCTATTGCGACTCAGTAGCCGGCCGCTATGTATGCAACAATGGATACTATTCTACTTGTTATTGCACCAGACATGCCGTAATGAATCTACAAAAGCTTCAAGGATGCTGCTTGTGGCAGGGCGGTGTAATGACTGTTTCCGAACTAGGTAATGTGGTTTGCAACAATGGCAGTATTTCAGAGGTCTGCAGTTTACAAAATCCAACTGAACAAGTTTCGAGTTGGTAGGTTATGTCGCCGATTGAGGTAAGATCCAAATGTTGGAGACAGACGAACCAATGTACGAAAACCATTGTTAAACTCTCTATAATTGACTAAGCTAATTTATATCCCAGACTGGACAACTGCGACAGCAGAGACCATAATTGCGCATTTAATGCGACCCACACGACATGACTAGTCCACTCATTGAAATTAGGCAAGTTAATAAATCCTACGGCACCGCTTTGATTCTCAACAATGTTTCTTTGTCTGTGCATAACGGTGAGTTTTTGACTCTTTTAGGTCCTTCTGGTTGTGGAAAAACGACCTTATTGCGGTTAATCTCAGGATTTGAACAACCTACATCTGGAGAAATCTACATCAATGGGCAATGTGTCAATTCCCTACCTCCACAAAAACGGGATGTGCATACCGTATTTCAAAGCTATGCCCTTTTTCCACATTTATCCGTTTATGAAAATGTTGCTTTCGCTTTACGATGTAAGGGCGTCGAAGAGAAAATCATTGATGAGCGGGTGCAAGAAACTCTGCGTTTAGTGCAGCTCGAATCATTCGCGCAACGTGATATTAAAAAATTAAGTGGTGGACAACAACAACGTGTTGCTATCGCTCGCGCGGTGATTAATCGTCCACAAGTTTTGCTTTTAGACGAACCATTAAGTTCGCTTGATTACCGCTTACGTAAAGACATGCAGTACGAACTTAAGCAATTGCAAAAAGCCTTGAATATGACATTTATTTTTGTTACTCATGATCAGGAAGAAGCGTTATCCATGTCCGATCGGATCGTGATTTTTAACCATGGCCATATAGAACAAATCGGAACACCTCGAGAAGTTTACGAAACACCAAGTAACCTCTATGTAGCAAAATTCATTGGTGAAACCAATATTTTTGATATCTTGGTTAATGAAATATCTGGACAAAATTTAATCACCGAAATCGAATCAGTAAAATTTCATTGCAAAAATACAGGTAATTTCCAACCTTGTGATACCGTGCATTTAATTGTTCGTCCTGAGGATATTCGTGTATGGAATTTATCTGAAACCGATGATACCAGTGAAATGTTGCCCGGCAAAATTGTTGATATTGTCTATAAAGGTTCAACGGTTGATTTAAAAGTGGAATTGCCTTCTGGAAAAATTATAAATGCCTCCGAATTTTTTGATGAAGACGATGATAAGCTAGAATATACGCTTCATGAATCAGTGTGGGTACAATGGCTACCTGGTTGGGAAGTACTGTTACCTTATGAACAATAAGCCTTATTTTCTTAAGTGCTCAGAATCTGACCGCTCGAGTAAAGATTACTATGGAGGATCAAAAATTATTTATTTACTAAAGCGAGTGTCTAATGAAAGTTAGATCACTGTCAGTTTATCTTACCTATATCTGGCTAGTCATTTTTAGCTTTATACCGCTTTGCCTGGTATTGATATCAAGCTTCCTATCCAGAAACAGCGCTCATTTGGTTGATTTACCTTTTACGCTAGGTAATTACTCAGCTTTGCTTACTCCCATATTTATTAAAATTTTTCTACGCTCTCTATTTATGGCTTTATTTGCCACGGCTTGTTGCCTTTTGCTTGCTTATCCTTTTAGCTTTTTACTAATTAAATCAAAGTATAAATCCATCATGTTGCTACTTATTATTATTCCTTTTTGGACAAGCTCATTGATACGCACTTATTCTTTGATAGCTTTACTTAAATCAAAAGGCATCATCAATGCTGTCCTTTTAAAATTACATTTAATTGATGCACCCATTTCCCTACTTTATTCCAACTTTGCAGTCATTACCGGCTTGATTTATAACCTCTTCCCCTTCATGGTTTTGCCTATATTTACCAACATGGAGCGATTTGATTTCAGACTCATTGAAGCTGCAAAAGATTTAGGAGCTGGAAAACTGAATATCTTTTTCCGCGTATTCCTACCTAACACCGCCAATGGCATTATAGCTGGTTGTTTAATGGTGTTGCTGCCCGCAATGACTTTATTTTATATTCCAAATGTCTTAGGTGGAGCCCGCTCCATTTTACTCGGAAACTTAATTCAAGATCAGTTTCTAGTATTAGAAAATTGGCCGCAAGGTTCTGCAACTTCAGTGTTACTTACTGTACTTTTATTAGTGGTATTATTTTTCTGTCGTCGTCAAAGCAAGGAGGTCTTGCAATGAAAGCTTTGGCGCAAAAAACATTCATAAATTTGGTTTATTTCTTTCTTTATTTTCCAATTTTGGTGCTCGTTATTTATTCGATAAATGATGCAAAGTTTTCCTTGCAATGGCATGGTTTTTCAATGCAATGGTATGCTGAGTTATTTCATGACCGCGGCCTATGGTCGGCTTTTTTTCACTCAGTCATTTTAGGATTTAGCGCCTCAATCGTTGCAACAACGTTTGGATTACTTACTTGTGTCCATTTTTTTCTTTTTCGTAACCAATCTCAACGCTGGTTAAACGGAATTTTGTTGTTACTGATAATTATTCCGGATTTAGTCCTCGGCGTTGCTCTCTTAATTTTTTTTAATGTCACCTCCATTCCCTTGGGTTTTTTCAGTTTATTGATTGCCCATATTACTTTTTGCATACCTTTTGTCATTCTAACCATTAATAGCCGGATCCACACACTCGATCCAAACATTTATTTCAGTGCATTGGACTTGGGGGCTAGCCGGTTTACTGCTTTAATTAAAATCTTGTTACCTTTACTATGGCCAGCCGTATTGAGTGCATTTTTACTTTGTTTTACCCTTTCTTTTGATGATGTCATCATTAGTTACTTTGTAGCAGGCCCTGATTTCAACATCTTACCATTGACAATTTATTCTTTGGTCAGGACAGGCGTAACTCCGGAACTAAATGCGCTCTGTACTATCACCCTTGCTTTATCGATGGTATTGGTGATTTTTTCCCATCGCTTATCGAGTAAATCACCATGACACGTTTTATCTTAGTTCTTTTTTTTGCTTTAGTATCGACCACGCTTTTTGCTAATCGAGTTGTCAATGTTTACATTTGGGGCGGGGAAATCCCTAAAAAACTTTTGCAAGACTTCGAGAACGAAACAGGCATCACAGTCCATTTATCCACTTATGATAGTAACGAAACGATGTATGCCAAACTAAAAGCAAGCGGCAAAAGTATTTATGATGTTATTCTACCCTCCGCTTATTTTGTTGAGCGCATGCGCAATCAAGGTATGCTGACACCTCTTGATCATAAACTGTTGCCGAACCTAGCCAATATCGATAGCCGTTTCAGCAATAACGACTATGATCCTGGAAATCAGTACAGTGCTCCTTTAATTTGGGGAGCCACAGGGATCTTTTATAACAAAAGCCAGGTAAAAGATGCTCCAAAAACCTGGCAAGATTTATGGCAGACACGCTGGCGTAATCAGCTTATGCTATTAGACGACTCACGCGAAGCATTTTCAATTGCCTTAATGAGTTTAGGCTATAACCCAAACGATAAAGATCCCGAACACATCGAGCAAGCCTATGCTCGCCTCTTGGAGTTAGTGCCTAACATTAAATTGTTTGCAAGCGACAGTATCCAAGCAATTATGATTGATGAAGATGCTATCGCCGGGGTTGCCTGGAATGGTGATGCTTTCAAAGCCCAAGCCGAAAACCCAAAAATTAACTTTAGTTATCCGGATGAGGGGTTTGTTATTTGGGTTGATTGCCTCGCTATTCCTACTGATCCGCCCCATCCTAAAGAAGCCTATGAATTCATTAATTTTATGTTTAAACCGGAATCAAGCGTAAAAATTGCCCTATTAGAGGGCGCAGCTATAACTAACGCCAAAGGACGAGCCCTTTTACCTAAAGCCATTAATGACAATCCAATTGTGTATCCTTCAGAAGAAACATTAAAACACGCTTATCTCCAACGCGATCTTGGTGAGGAAACACTAGAACTATACAACAAATACTGGCAGCAATTTAAATTGGCTTTTTAGGTGCTTCTCAGCTGATTATCAAATGTAATAACTTAGCTGATCAGGTTTGATTTGGCACAAACAGGAAGATTTAAGCAGGTTGCAAGAAAACATGGCATAAAGCATGTGAATTAGTCTTTTCTACATTCTCTCGCTAGATGTGCCAAATATGGCCGTTTTCTGAGGGGGGCTTATCTACTATTATCAAATTGGTTAAAGCGATCTGCCTGCCTCAGGCGAAGTTAAGGGACTAACCGATGGCTCGTTGATTAATTTTCAAATTGCTTCATGCCCAAATGGATCTCGCTCATAAATGCGTATTGCCATGATAACCATCACAGCATTATAGATAAGGCTAATTCCTATAAAACAAATGACCGCCCCAAGCAAATTTAGCCAAGGAATCAAAATTAGGCTAGCTATTACTTGAATCAATATTAATAAAACAGTTAATTTTGCCCCAATTTTACTCCCTTCTTTCGAATATTGGATCATTTTGGATAACGGCATAGAAATGGCATAAGTAATAATGTTGATCAGACAATAATACGTATAAGGTAACGCTTTGATGAAATTCGACTTATAAAAATTTAAAATATAAGGCGAACAAACTGCGATTATCGCCGCAATAATAAGCGAAATCCCAAAAGCCATTAACAAATACTTACACATCGTTTTTTTTAAAATTTCTCGATTTTGAGCGAACGCAGAAGAGATATCAGGGGCAATCAAGACCCCAATCGGGCTAATTGCAATATATGCGAGAGAAATGATTGAAACAACCGCTGAAAATAATCCAACCGATCCTTCCTCTGGTCCCAACCACTCAATTACCAGTAACGGGATGGTAGCAAAAACGTATTTATTCAGGTTTTGTATGGTGTAGCCATACATTTTTTCTTTCCATTCAATTCGGATTAAACGAGGAGTGCGCTTCTGATAGAACCGCTGCAAAATCGCTTTTCGTTCAATAGCAATGGATAACAGGACAATAAGAACATAACTGACAATAAACCCGGTAAGCATTACATGGGGAAAGTAATGCCTATTTTTGCCAAACACAACTGGATAAAGATAAAAATAAATGAATAAGGTGAGGATAAAATAGAAAATTGTCTGCAATAAATTCAGGATGATTGCCGTACGCATATGATTTGTTGCGCGGAAAAACTCATAAAATATGGCAAATAAAGAAATAACTACAGCTCCCCAAAGAAATAAAAAAAAGGGATGGCTAATTTCAAAAAGGTCAACATCTTGAATCAGGTAAGCTATTGCAATAATGGCAAAACATAAAAATAGGCCTCCAATAAGTAAAGTAATATAAATCGGCTTAAGAAAAACACTGACCGAGCGGGTCAGCCGAGCGATTTCTTTATATCGTCTGCGAATATAAAATTTAGGAATGTAGTAGGCGATAATTGAATCGATGCCAAAGGTCAGGACAGTGGCCAAAAGTAATAAGGCGTTAGTGGCCACAGTAAAATCACCAAATAACTCCTCGCCCACATGGCGTGCTACTAACATGTTGATAATAAACAACATGAACTGATCTGCGATGATGATAAATAAATTCAAATAAAAATCCATGAAATCATACCGCCTATTTAAGTGATTTGTTAGTTATCCCGCTTTTAAAAAGCGGGGCGCCTACTCCTAACTGTAGCAAATTTTGATCATTGATTAGATAATTAATTTTAGATTACATTGAAGCACGGGATGCGTTAGTTTGCCCGCAGTGTTGATAAGAGTAATAATGCGTTTCGTGTAGGGTCAATTTGAATATAAAAAGATTTTTTTATTTACTTAAGGACAGCACTGTTCTCTAGGAATAAGTTCCAGTGGCGTTTCTTGTTGGCGTACACAAGAGCGATAAAAAAATGCTCCTGCAGCGGCCAATCCACATCCGACACTAGCGACGAGTAACGCAGCAGAAAGAGTTTGGGAACCAATCACAAGCACAGTGATAAGAGCGATGAGCCCCAATGCTAAACCACCCGCAGAAGCAGTGAGAGCAAGCGCATCCAACAAAAATGAATAATTGTTGCGGCTAATTTTTTTATTAAATCCAATTGATTCCTGAATACATTCATCAGCGATGGCTTGTATTTTCCTTTCGTAGGCTTGTTTGCCTTTTTGTCGTGTGGGTAAAGGAACGCCCTTCATTAGAACTTTCGCTTTACGATAATAAGGATTATCGCCCCCTTGAAACTCGTTGATAAGAACGAGCATTTCGTTGGGTAATGATGGCGATAGTTGGGTTGGACTCCCGTGGTAATTATTAAAGAAGCGGTATAGTGGGTTAGCTTCTGGTCTTCCTAAAACTCTCCTAAGTTGTTGATTCCATATTTTAGTAACTTGCTCTTCTGTATAAGCTACCACTTTGTTGCGCAGTTCTTTCGGCAATGATGCAACAATGATTGCTCTTCTATTCTCATCCAAGCTATTAATGAATACAACAATTTCTGTTCTGTTACAGAAAACAAACGCATCAGAGCCAATTGAAGTAACGCTTTCAGGAATGCTGATTTGCCGTAGACTCAGGCAGCCCCAAAATGCCCTACAACCTACCTTTCTGACCCCCTCAGGAAGATAGACTTGTTGCAGGTTTGTGCAGCACCTAAATGCGCCATTACCAATTGTCGTGATCCCTTCAGGAAGATTGATTTGTTCCAGCTTTGTGCAAACCCAAAATGCACAAGCTCCAATAGAAGTAACGCTTGTAGGAATGTTAATTTGGCGCAGGCTTTTGCAGCGTAAAAAAACGCTGTCGCCTATTGAAGTGATCCCTTCAGGAAGATTGATTTGTTTCAAACCTTTGCAATCCCTAAATGCCTCACTTCCAATTGAAGTAACACTTGCAGGAATAACAATTTGCCCTAGGCTTTTACAGCGCAAAAATGCTTTAATGCCAATGGAGGTAACGCCTTCAACAAGGTTAACTTGTTGAAGATTAGTGCAATCTTCAAAAGCTGAGGGGCCAATCGAAACGACATTATTAGGAATTCGAATAGATTTAAGGTTCAAACAACCCCAAAACGCTTTAGGACCAATCGAAGTAATACTGGCAGGAATATGAAAAGAGCCTTCGTCAGTGAGGTCATCATCATTCACTCTGAGTAGAGTAAGGCCATCTTCGCTTAATAACACTGTTAATCTCCAATATTAGCAGGTTAATTGAATTCATCTGACCCTAACTGTTCTTATTAAATTTTAAGTATGAATCAGACTTCGTTTTAATGAGGTAAAATGGGATTCTATTCGGTTTCAACTCCTAAGTTCGTCGATTAAGCTATAATTAGAAAGCGGATTATGCATCATTATGATGCATCAAGGAATAAGGAGATTTATATGAAGATTAAATCAACTGTAGCAGGGATAATAGTCGCTGCAACGATGAGTGCAGTGGGTGCAAGCCAGGCATATGCTTCAATATGCACAACTTGTGCACATTGTTCGACATGTCCAACATGGAATGTACCAGATGAATTTTCAGGAACAGGATGGCACACAGTTCCTTGCAATACTGTACTGCAACCCGCCGCAACTTGGCAGCAATACACTAGCGGGCGTTATGCGCCACCAGTAACAGGAAAGAGCGTATTCCTGGGACTGTAAGTTTTGTATAGGAGATCATAAGGTATAGGGAGGATTTGTGGAGCAAATGCCAAAAGTGCCTTGCTGAAATTTGAGTTATCAATATTTGAGCGACTTTTGTTAAAAATGAGTTCTTATTGATAATTCCCCCAATGATTCTTTTGGCTTTGTTCCATGGATCCAGTTCCCTTTAATCTGTATTATTTTATAACCCGATTGTTTGGTAATATAACAACACCTATCACGAAAAGGAAAATTTGACATATCTTGTGAGAAACATGACCGAAACCACTCACATAGGTATCTGTAATGAGTTTTTGTTGTTTTTTACCGCAATATACAGTGCCAAAACCAATATGCCCTTAGAAAAGCATAAGGCTCATGAATTACCTTTTGTTTTTAAGATTTCCAATTGCTCAGCTAAGCAAAGCGCCATGAATAAAATAAAGAAATAACCAGAACCAGAATAAAGCAAGAGAGAATCAGTTAAATTCCCTAAAAGGATGCATCCCAGCATAGCAAAAGCAATGGGTCGCATTTTATCTAAACGCCAACTTGCTTTAGCTAAATTTAAAAAGAATGCGAATAAAACAACGACTCCCAATAACCCAAATTCTGTCGCCACAAAAAAATACTGGTTATGCGGTTCCAATAACCTATTTGTCCAAGACGGGACTGGTCTTTCAGTTCTAAAATAATAGGTGAAACTACCTGTTCCATTGCCTACTAGGGGATGCTTATTAAAAAGCTGGTAAGCAAAGTGGTAAAACTGCAAGCGATAACCTACAGGCGTATCTTTATCATTTTGATACTGTTTTACTTCGATAACCGCTAAGCTTAAGCGATTTTTCATGTATTGGCTTTCATGATAAACAAGGAAAAACCCTGTACAAATAATGAGAAACCCAGCAATTGCAAGCCGCCAAGAGCAAATTTGCAAAATTAACAGGGACATCAGCACAAAATAGGCAATATAGCCCATTCGTCCCCCATTGATAAAAAGCACATGGTAACTGAATAAGAGAAACAACAAACTATAAGCCACTCGCTTAATACTTCGCTGCCGATAAGCCAATAAAGCCGATAAAAAAGCAGCAAAATCCAGCATATAACCGACCATGATATGATTGCGGAAAATATTATCAGGATTAATATTGAAGGTAGGCAGAAAACCTCTAAACCTTAATACCGCAATACTTGAGGTGAGTAACATGGCTAATAAAAACGCGTGCAAACCCAAGTTCCTTGTTCTCTCATCGCGAAAACCTGCGACGAGAACGGGTAGATAAAGGAATTTGCTGTATTTTTCCAAGATAAGCATTTTTTCTGAGAGACTAGCAGGGCTCCATAAGCAAGCAATAAGTGCAAGGCAGAATAAAACAATAGCCGCTTTACACCAATCTTTTGCTAATAAACCGAGGACTTCAGCACGGTAGGTGGGAACCAACAAAAGGGCTATAACCGACAAACTTAAACATATACTTTTTGCCGAAGAACTTAAAGGGAGCACAAAAAGGGTTACCGCTAAAAGCAAAGGTGCAAACTTCTGCGCGGAAAATTTTGTTGATAAACCGATGAGTGCGTCCATTTATATCCTACAAATGAGTTTTAGGGAGTTTGTTCAATTGTGAATCGTGGTATAACTGCTTAATCCCACGATAAAAAGTGCCTTGAGCATTAAAAACAGCGAATAAAAAACCTGGTTTTCCATCAAGAAAACCACGCTGTAAGATATAACAACGGAAAAACATCCAGCACGTGCCAACAAGCGTCTTTGCAAAACTGGTTTTTTTCTTCTTTTCGATTTTAATCTTAGCACTGTAGGACGAATAGCGATTGATTTTATAAAGCGCATGACTTACATCTTGAAACGAATGATGCATGATTGCTTGTTTTATCCTGCTAATCCTTGCATTAGGTGGTAAAATTACTTTTTCATGAACGATATCCGAACTGTATCGAGCCCCCTCTCGTTTAAAAAGACGAACATGCCTCTTAGGGCTGGAGGAGAACTTTAAAGGGAAGCCATAAAAATTCATGCGTATCGGGATACGGTAAGCGTCAGCACGATCACTGGTAATTGTTTTTTGAATTACGGCTTTTAATTCGGCATTCACACTCTCATCTGCGTCCAAATTTAGTACCCATTCCTTTGTGGCGAGAGCTAATGCACGCTGTTTCTGAATACCGTAACCTTGCCAATCGGTTGAATAAACCTTATCAGTGTATTCTTTTGCAATCGCGATAGTATTATCACTGCTTCCAGAATCCAGGACTATGATTTCTTCAGCCCATCGGACAGACTCAAGACAGCGCCTGATATTCGCCTCTTCATTTTTAGCAATGATGATAACACTAAGCATGTTTTAACCGGACTACCATAAAAGGCTTATTCTAACCAGATACCCGCATAAATGAAACTAGGATTATTGATAATTCACCCCATCCACAAGCTCTCGCTACAAAGAAGGGCGATTTAGAATTAGCCTATCATGATTAAGGATAGCAAGTCTCTTGAGCGATACACTTAAGACACTTGCTGTGCGGAAATGACCAATCTTCAGGAGAAGTAATGCTTAGCAAACACCTTCCCGATGATCATGGCTATCAAAATGCAGTTTGCCGTCTTTTACTTTTAATGTGACATGGCCGCCATTTGATAATTTGCCGAAGAGTAACTCGTCAGCCAAAGGCTTCTTCACATTGTCTTGGATTAATCTCGCCATTGGACGCGCTCCCATTGTTTTATCATATCCATGTTCGATTAACCAATCGCGAGCGGCTTTATCCACTTTAAAAGTGACCCCTTTGTTACTAAGCTGTTCATCAAGCTCCATGATGAATTTGTCAACCACAAGCCCAATAGTCGTGCTATCGAGTGGTGCAAAGTTGATGATTGCATCCAGTCTATTCCTAAATTCAGGACTGAATTGGCGTTTAATTGCTTCCAAACTGTCATTGCTGTTATCTTGTACAGCGAATCCTATCGAGTTTCTCGAAATTTCTGTCGCCCCTGCATTACTCGTCATGACCACTATGACGTGGCGAAAATCAGCTTGTCGTCCGTTGGTATCAGTCAGTGTCCCATGATCCATAATCTGTAACAGCAGATTGTAAACATCCGGATGGGCTTTTTCTATTTCGTCCAGCAGCAATACAGCATGTGGATTTTTAGTAACTGCCTCGGTAAGCAATCCACCTTGATCATAACCGACATAGCCAGGAGGTGCACCGATGAGACGGGAAACTGTATGTTTTTCCATGTATTCGGACATATCGAAACGCAACAATTCGATACCTAACACATTCGCTAATTGCTTGGTTACCTCAGTCTTACCAACACCTGTAGGGCCTGCAAAAAGGAAACAGCCTACTGGTTTTTGAGGATCGCGCAATCCTGAGCGAGCCAATTTAATCGCGGAAGCCAGAGCGGTAATTGCATCGTCTTGGCCATATACAAGTAATTTTAAATCCCTCTCAAGATTACGTAAGGTATCTTTGTCACGCGCAGAGACTTTTTTAACCGGAATTCGTGCAATCTTCGCAACAACGCTTTCTATCTCAGTGACGCTGATAATTTTCTTACGTTTGTTTGCTGTCAATAGATTTTGATAAGCACCAGCTTCGTCCACTACATCAATTGCCTTATCAGGTAAGAAACGATCATTGATGTATTTGGCTGACAATTCTGCTGCAGCCTTTAGCGCAGGAATAGAGAATTTAACACCATGATGCTCTTCGAGCCGGCCTTTTAATCCTTTGAGAATTTCAAAAGTCTCATCAACGGTTGGCTCTTTGATATCAATTTTTTGGAACCGTCGGGCAAGTGCCCTGTCCTTTTCAAAGATACCTCGATATTCCTGATAAGTCGTCGAACCAATGCATTTTAATTCACCATTCGCGAGTAATGGTTTGATCAGGTTGGAAGCATCCATCACCCCACCTGAAGCAGCGCCGGCTCCAATGATGGTATGAATTTCATCAATAAATAAAACAGCGCCTTCTTGTTGGCCTAATTGCTTTAATACCGCTTTTAGGCGTTTTTCAAAATCCCCCCGGTATTTGGTACCTGCCAACAAAGCGCCAAGATCAAGCGAGTAAACCACACAACCTCTGATCGCATCTGGAACTTCACCATCAACTATACGCCTTGCCAATCCTTCAGCAATTGCGGTTTTTCCAACCCCAGCTTCACCAACCAACAAGGGGTTATTTTTGCGGCGGCGACATAGAACTTGAATCGTGCGTTGAATTTCCTCATGACGCCCGATGAGCGGATCAATTTTACCCAGTCTGGCTCGTTTATTAAGATTCATACAATAGCTTTCAAGTGGCGATTCACTGCCCTCACTGCCCATTGCATCTTCATCCATGGGTGAGCTCATACTATCACTCATTTCGTTGTTATGATATTTAGAAACACCGTGGGAAATGTAATTGATAACATCTAAGCGAGTAATGTTTTCACGGCGCAGAAAATATACAGCCTGGCTTTCTTGTTCACTAAAAATGGCAGCCAAAACGTTGGCACCCGTTACTTCTGTCTTTCCTGCTGATTGAACGTGAAAGACAGCCCTTTGGAGTACACGTTGAAAACCTAGAGTTGGTTGAGTCTCACGATCGAGTTCATCTTCAGGAATTCTTGGAGTCGTTTCGTCAATAAACTCAGTTAAGTCGCGACGAAGTGCGTCAATATTAGCATCACAAGCCTGGAGCACGTTCCCAGCTGACGGATTATCTAGCAAAGACAATAGCAAATGTTCAACAGTCATGAATTCATGACGCTTCTCTTTCGCTTCCTTAAAGGCTAGATTTAAGGTGAATTCAAGTTCTTTGTTTAACATTTTGTCGCTCCTCTCCAGCCACAACACCAAACTATTCGGGTTCCATAGTACATAGCAGTGGGTGTTCATTACTTCTAGCGAAATCATTAACTAAGGCTACTTTTGTTTCTGCGATATCCCTAGTAAACACGCCACAAATACCCTTACCTAAAAAGTGAACCTGTAACATCACCTGCGTTGCCAATTCCTCATTAAAATGGAAGAACCGCTTTAGTACATCTACCACGAACTCCATAGGGGTGTAATCATCATTGAGCAAAATTACCCTATATTTTTTAGGTTGCTTAAGCTCAGGCACAGCCTTTGACTCTGCCGTTTTGTGCTCAATTATTTCCTCTAATGACCATCCACTCATAACTTACACCCTTTACTAATTTTATAGACTTCCAAGAGCATTTTGGCCAGTAAAAAAATGATTTAATTATTGAAATAATTAAACCTTGCGATAATCAGCTACACTTTGATTAGATCGCACCCATATTCGTTTTTGCAGGGTGAATAAAGACCCACGCCATTTGTTTGTAAAACAAAAATAAATACAGCCCTGTGCTTTAACGACAGCAAAGCACAAAAGCGCCCCCAAGAGGCTCAAAATCGGGCAGCCTCTATCAGGGAACAGCTTGAGATGATTTAGGACAACCACTCTTAAACAAGACCATATTGGCCATACAGTGGTGTCGCGCTACAAATTTATGGAAAAAGAGATTCCTCTTCAAAGAATCTGTAGCGTGCTTCAGGATAATTAGTCGATACTCGCTCACATGTGTTTAATTATCGCTTTGCCAAATTCGGAGGAACTTAAGCAGGTAGCTCCTTCCATCAAACGCTCAAAATCATAAGTTACGGTTTTTGCCTTAATCGCGCCTTCCATACCTTTAACAATATAATCTGCCGCTTCAGACCATCCTAAATAACGGAGCATCATTTCAGCAGATAAAATGATAGAACCAGGATTAACCTTATTCTGACCAGCGTATTTTGGAGCGGTCCCGTGAGTTGCCTCAAAAACTGCCACTTTATCACCAATATTAGCACCTGGAGCAATACCTATCCCACCAACCTGTGCTGCTAGTGCATCAGAAATATAATCGCCATTTAAATTAAGTGTTGCAATAACACTATACTCTTCCGGTCTTAGCAAAATCTGCTGCAGAAAAGCATCAGCTATAACATCTTTGACAATAATGGTCTTTCCATTCTTAGGATTCTTAATTTGCATCCAAGGACCACCTTCATAATCCGTAGCACCAAAAACTTCTTTAGCGACTTGATAACCCCATTCCTTGAATGCCCCCTCAGTAAATTTCATGATGTTCCCTTTATGCACAAAGGTCACTGAATCAAGTTGGTTATCAATAGCATATTGAATGGCTGCTTTAACTAAACGGCTTGTACCTTGTTTAGAGACTGGTTTGATTCCTATGCCGCAATTCTCAGGAAAGCGGATTTTTTTAACCCCCATTTCTTTTTGTAGAAAATGGATGACTTTCCTTGCTTCTTCTGAATTAGCCTGCCACTCTATACCTGCATAAATGTCTTCTGAATTTTCCCGGAAAATTACCATATTCGTTTTCCATGGCTCTCTAACAGGGCTTGGTACACCTTCGAAATAACGAATCGGCCGTATACAATTATAAAGATCCAATTCCTGTCTAATTGCGACGTTCAACGAGCGAATACCGCCTCCCACTGGGGTAGTTAACGGTCCTTTGATTGCGACGATGTATTTTCTAATTGCCTCAAGGGTTTCTGCTGGCAGCCATTGATTAGCACCGTAAACTTTTGTTGCTTTTTCCCCTGCGTAGATTTCCATCCAGGCAATTTTCTTTTTTTCTCCATAGGCTTTTTTGACTGCTGCATCAACTACTTCTCGCATCGGAGGAGTAACATCCACACCGATACCATCTCCCTCAATAAAAGGAATGATCGGAAAATTTGGTACCTGTAATGATTGATCAGCTTTAAGGGTAATGGCTTGGCCATTAGTAGGTACAAGAATTTTTTCGAATGTCATCGACAACTCCGGCTAATTAAAGACAATTATAATAGCATGCTAAGTAAAGCTCAGTAAGTATCTATGACTTTATTCACCGGGGTCTCCACCAGATTTAAATGTTCAATTGAAAAAAACGAGTATAGCAAACAAAAATTTTTTTTATTCAACCACAAAGGCACATCCTGGAATACCCTTTGCCCTAACTTGCGTTCGCATGCATAATCATTTTTTCGTATAACCCACATTACCAATGTGAAAAGGGGTCACCCGTTTTATGAGCTCTATTCTATTATTTAATAAGCCTTATGGGGTAGTAAGCCAGTTTACTGGTGCGCTTGGAGAAGAAACTTTAGCCAATTACATTCAAGTGCCGAATTTCTATGCCGCAGGTCGACTGGACAAAAATAGCGAAGGCTTGCTGCTATTGACTGATGACGGGAAATTACAACACCGCTTAAGCCATCCGCGCTTTGATAAAAAGAAATATTATTGGGTTCAAGTTGAAGGGATTCCAACCAGCGAAGAATTAATGCCGCTAAGAAAAGGATTAGTGCTCCAACAAACAAAATTTTTACCTGCTATTGTTAAAATCATTGAAGAGCCGACACTCTGGCCAAGAATACCTCCTGTGCGGTTCCGCAAGACTGTGCCAACCAGCTGGCTTGAGATCATTTTAAAAGAAGGTAAAAACCATCAAATTCGAAGGATGACTGCTGCCATCGGTTTCCCTACCCTACGGCTAGTTCGCCATCGCATTGCCGATTGGTCTTTAGGAGATTTAAAACCTGGGGAGTACCGCTTAATTAATCACCCAACCTAGGCACTCTGCTACCTAAGGCATCATCGGCTATTAACCTCATCCATGGCCATAACAAGACGCTTATGGCTGTACTGCCTAGCGACATGAGAAAACCGTAGTAATACCCAAGCGATGCATCGATCACTACAATGAGCCCTTGATACAGTAAACAAAAAAATCCTATCAATGCCATTTGCTGCCCCATGGCGAACAAGCGGAATCGCCTAGCCTTACTGTTCGCTAACCAGGCCACAAGGGATAATGCGAAAGCATGTTCCCCGAGTACAGTAGAGAGTAGAACATCAAGCACCAAACCAATAATCAGTAAAAACACAATATTAAAGTAATCGGGTAAAAAGAATTGTATGTATAAAATAAGGATTAATATCCATGGCGGCCTGAGCTCCAAGAGAAGTTCTGGCAGAGGCAAAATGGTTAAAGCCAGGGCGATGATGATTGCCGTAACTATGCGCAAATACAAAGGATTCATGACAGCAGCCCACCCCGGACAAGGAAATGTCCAAGTTTTCCCGATCTTACGCACAAAAAGCGCCTCGGAATGTTCATATAAAAAGGTATGCTGCGTTTTCTTGTGTCATTTTGTGTAGACACTGGACTAAATCCGAACACTTTATCGGATTCTTTGTCCCTTCGTGAGCCATTATGGTTCATGCATTAGCTCCAATTGCATTCATCCGCTCATTAATTTGGGCTGTTAATTCCTCTTGCTCCTTATCAGGCCATATAAGAAGTACCAAACGATTCCTATTGAGCAATGCGACAGGACTCACATCTACTTTAATAAAAGCTTCTCCGGGAATACTTCGGACACTTTCAACTTGGCCAACTGGATAACCTTCCGGATAGAGACGGCCAAGACCTGAAGTAACCAGCAAATCTCCTTTTTCAATCGATGATGTTCGCGGTAAATTAACCAGAGATAGCTGACTCATATTATTGGTTCCCACTAGAATAGCTCGCTCACCGGTGCGATTATTTCTTACAGGAACAGCACTTTTTGAATCTGAGATTAATAACACAGTGCTTGTCATATATCCTACATCGATAATCTGTCCCATTACCCCTTTTGCATCAAGCACGGGTTGCCCCGTATACACACCGTCACGCTTTCCTTTATTCAAAACAACTAATTGCCGTGAAATACTTGTGTCGACAGCTAAAATTTGTGCTGCCATCGCCCTCATATTTGCTTTGGTTGAGGTGAGTAATAATTCCCTAAGCTGAGAGTTTTCTTCTTTAATCACTAACAGTTTTTGTAATTCGGCCTCAAGCAAAGTTTGCTGATACCGCAACTGCATATTCTCGTTAATTAACGCCTTTTTAGCACTGACTAACGATTGAATCCAACCAATAACGCGCACAGGATAATCAACTGCGTATTGCAAAGGAGAGACAAGCAAAGCAAAGCCGCTACGCACGCTATCTAAATACCGATAGTGATAGTCTGAAAACATCAGTGAGACCGACAGCATTGAGGCAAACACAAAACCAAATGGCCTATGCTTGCCTTTAGCGAAGAGTCTGTCTTTAGGATTATTCTGTTGAGAGGAAATCACCGCCACGTAGATCCATTGTTTCCAGGGCCTTACCACCACCACGAGCAACGCAAGTTAATGGATCTTCTGCCACTAGCACGGGTAGACCTGTTTCTTCCATCAATAGGGTATCCATATTTTTCAAGAGAGCCCCACCGCCAGTTAGCACCATACCGCGTTCCGCAATATCAGCAGCCAATTCAGGTGGCGCCAGTTCGAGAGCAGCCCTAACAGCACCGACAATACCAGATAATGGTTCTTGTAAAGCTTCCAAGATTTCGGCGCTGGTTAGAGTAAAACTACGGGGTACCCCTTCGGCTAGATTTCGCCCTCTGACTTCAATCTCAAATAGATCGCGACTTGGGAAAGCAGAACCAATCTCATGCTTAATGCGTTCAGCTGTCGTCTCACCTATTAGAGTTCCATAATTTCGACGGACATAAGAAACGATCGCATCATCAAACTTGTCACCGCCAATACGCACTGATTGATGATAAACGATACCGCTGAGAGAAATAATAGCAACTTCAGTTGTACCACCACCAATATCAACGACCATTGAGCCACTAGCTTCTTCAACTGGCATACCAGAACCTAATGCTGCCGCCATAGGTTCTTCAATGAGAAACACCTCGCGCGCCCCTGCTCCCATTGCTGACTCACGAATTGCGCGTCTCTCGACTTGGGTCGAACCGCAAGGCACACAAACCAGCACCCGAGGACTTGGTCTCAGAAATCGATTTTCATGAACCTTATGAATAAAATGCTGGAGCATTTTTTCAGTAACAAAGAAATCGGCTATTACCCCATCTTTCATTGGCCGAATAGCATTAATGTTACCCGGAGTCCTTCCAAGCATTCGTTTGGCTTCGAGACCAACAGCCGCTACTCGCTTTTGACCCGACTCATTGCGTAAAGCAACAACAGAAGGTTCATTTAAGACTATCCCTTTATCCCGCACATAAATCAACGTATTGGCCGTCCCCAAATCAATCGATAAATCATTGGAAAAAACGCCCCGCAATTTCCTGAACATGAGCCTCACTACCTCGTTCTTTTTTTGGCGAACACTTTAACCTATATTGAGATAAAAATCGACAGATCTTTTGAAAGATTTATTGCAAGGCTACCGCGTCTAAATTCCTCGAAGTAGGCGAACGTGTGCCTACCCGCATGAGTGCGAGAAATGGCGTTGAACAGAGTATAAACTCAAGCTCACTTTTCATTATGGATTATTTCTTTCTATTTAAGCTGACTCGCCTTATTAGCGCATTCACATAACAGATACCGCGCATAAAGCGCGGTACTTAGAAAAATTTAGAGAATAGAAGTATTAATTAACCATAAACACTTTTTCCAATTCCTTTAGATGATTTTTAACGAATCGATTGCCCAAACCAGGTACCTTAGACAACCCTTCAATCGAATTAAAATTGCCGTGTTCTGTACGATATTTAACGATCGCTTCGGCTCGTTTTTGACCTATGCCTTTAGCAGCTCCAACTAAAGTATTCAGATCGGCTTTGTTTAAATCAATTTTTGCTGTGGATTTTTGCATGGATAATGCAGGGCTTTTATTAAGCTGTTCGCTAGCAGCGTGGGCAGGAAGATAGGCTATTGATAACAACAAGACAGCAGCAAATAAATTTGCTTTCATTTAAATCTCCTTTTTGATTGGACTTATGTGGTTTTCAGACCACCTTTGCTGCCTCTTTTTTTAAAGAGGCAGCAAAGTATTGCAATATTTTTTTTATCTGTCGAGGGCTATTTGTTCAAAATGATGATTTAGAACGTAGGCAACGCAGCATGTTAATTTTTCCACCATTTTTAGGTGCAAAAATTCATTTGGCCCATGAGCATTTGAATGTGGACCTAGGACTCCGGTTATCAAAAACTGGGCTTGGGGAAACCTTTCACCAAGCATAGCCATAAAAGGAATAGTCCCGCCTTCCCCCATATAAACAGGTGGCTTCTGATAAAACGCCATTGAAGCCTCATCTACGGCCTTTGACAGCCAATCAGATAAAGGTGGCGCATTCCATCCTCCTGCAGCATTATCAACGCGGAAACTCACTTTAGCTCGATAAGGGGGATCTTCAGTCAAAACTTTTTGAATTGCCTCTGCCGCTTTTTGGGGAGAAACTAACGGAGGTAGGCGCATTGACAGTTTCAAAGAGGTTTTAGGCCTTAAAACATTTCCGGCATCGGCAAGTCTCGGGAGTCCTTCTGCTCCAGTCACTGCTAAAGCTGGACACCAAGTGCGATTTAAAATAAGCTGCTTTTTGTCTTTGGTGATAGGTTCTACGCCAGGATGCAATGGAAACCCACAGTATACTTCCTCCCCCAAAACTTCCGCACACACTTCGGCCTGACTTACACGTTCTTTCGGAATATCACAGTGCAATTCCGGTAATTTGATCTCCCCGCTTAGTTCATCTTCAATGCGGCTTATCACCTGTTTTGCAACGCGAAAGCTATCAGCGACAATCCCGCTGCCATACCCAGAATGCACTGCTTCACTCAACAATTCCACTGTCAACTCACCAACAACATTCCCGCGTAACGATGTCGTCATCCATAATTGCTCATAATTTCCTGCGCCGGAATCCAAACAAATCACCAACGAAGGCTCACCGATTCTTTCTTTTAAAGCATCGATGTAATAAGGTAAATCATAGCTACCACTTTCTTCACACGCCTCAATGATTAACACGCAACGGGCATGCGCTAGGTTTTGTTCCTGCAAAGCACGTATTGCCGTTATCGATGCATAAGCCGCATAACCATCATCAGCACCACCCCGCCCATAGAGACGGTCATCTTTAAGGACAGGTGTCCAAGGACCTAAACCTTCAAGCCAACCTGTCATTTCTGGTTGTTTATCAAGATGGCCATAAAGCAATACAGTTTGCTCCGTTTTTCCAGGGACCTCCATGAATAATAACGGGGTTCGATTTGGCAATCGCATTATTTCCAGCCTCATGTTAGCTGGACCGTGATTCTTACACCACTCTGCCACATGGTTAACTGCTTGCTCCATATAGCCATGTGCTTGCCAATCTTTATCAAAATGAGGTGATTTGTTTGGAATTTTTATGTAATCACACAAACTGGGTAGAATTGTTTCTTTCCATTCCCGACTGACATAATCATACAGTTTTTGGGGATTCAACATGCATCTGCTCCTTGATAAGGGCTATGATTTTTAGGGTTGCGGATTCAATATTTAATCTTTTGATCCTTTCAATGATTTCCTCTTTATGTTGATATACATCGTTAACCGCTTGCAAGAAACTGTCTGTAGAGAGTGTCTCCTCATCCAAAACGTGACTAATTCCCTGCTTCATAAAATAGCGTGCATTTTGAATTTGGTCGCCACGGCTGGCATGTATCGATAGAGGGATAAAAAGATGTGGCTTTTGCAAGGCTAGAATTTCATAGACGGAATTTGCCCCTGCACGCGAAACAACCAAATCGCTTGCTGCAAACAAATCAGCCATTTCCTTATTTGCGTATTCCAACTGACAATAATCGGGATGATTTAATAAAGCGCTATCTCGCTTACCTTTGCCGCATAAATGAATAATCTGATATTGCAGGCTCAATGCCGGCAGCGCATTTCGAACGATTGAATTGAGTTTCAATGAACCTTGACTGCCACCCATTACAAGTAAACATGGTTTATTTTTCTTAAATCCGCATAAAGCTAAACCGGCTTCTTTTGAGCCTTGGAATAATTCTGGGCGAATCGGTGTGCCTGTCACTTCTACTTTTTCTTGGTTCTTGAAATATTGTTTAGCGGCGGCAAACGTCACACAAATTTTATCAACAAACGGGAAACTGAGACGATTAGCTAGACCCGGGCTCATGTCAGATTCGTGAGCAATTATCGGTATACGATTTAACCAGGCTGCAACAACAACAGGAAAAGCAACAAATCCACCCTTCGAAAAAACCACATCGGCTTTAAGTTTGCGCATCAGTCGATAAGCCTGACCGATGCCAAGACAAATTTTAAATGGATCTAAAAAATTTTGCCAACTGAAATAGCGCCTTAATTTCCCGCTGCTTATTCCATGGAAAGGGATATGTAATGCGGTGATTATCCCTTGTTCTACCCCCTCATTTGAACCAATGTAATCAACTTGCCAACCTTCGTGCTGCAGTGCAGTGATTAAGGGTATGTTCGGCGTGACATGGCCTGCAGTGCCGCCTCCAGTAAAAACAATTCGTAGGTTCATTGAACATTCCTGATTAATAAGCTCAGATCAATCGCCTGGATTGATTTAGTGATTGCCCCTGTTGAAATATAGTCTACTCCAGTTTGAGCAATAGCAGCGATTGTTGACAAATTAATTCCTCCGGAAGCCTCTAATTTGCAACCATAAGGTTGGTTTATTTGTACTGCGGCTTCGATCATTTCTATAGAAAAATTGTCGAGTAAAATTCGGTCAGGTTTTGCCTTCAACGCTTCATCCAATTCATCGAGTGTTTCTACTTCTACTTCAATCAGTAAATTTTCCTTAAGTGATTTAGCTAACTCGACAGCTTTAGTAATCGACCCACACGCTTTAATGTGGTTTTCTTTAATTAAAAAAGCATCGTATAAACCCATCCGATGATTGACACCCCCAGCACAAGCTACAGCATATTTTTGCGCAAGTCGTAAGCCAGGTACTGTTTTACGGGTATCCAGCAGGCGCGTCTTGGTTCCTTTAAGCGCCTGTACATAATGATAGGTTTGTGTGGCTGTTGCTGATAGGGTTTGAAGAAAATTCAATGCACAGCGCTCAGCCGTTAATATCGATGCAGCAGACCCTTTCATGCGACATAGGGTTGCCGGGCTAGCTAACCACTCTCCTTCTTTCACTAGCCAATCCAATTTGATGGTCGAATTAATTACAGCAAAAACAGCTTCAACCCAAGGGCGCCCGCAAACTAACATAGGCTCTCTGGAAATAATTTCAGCTTCGGCCATAAGCGAACCAGGTATGAGTCCTGCACTCACGTCACCTGTACCCACATCTTCCTGTAATGCTCTTCTTACGTCTGTTAAAATATCAGATTGTTCGATTTTCATTTTTTTATCATTTTTTTGTCATGATTCGCATACCGCGCTTTTAAAAGCGGTGGCGCTAAAAAGGTTGTAACAATAACCATAAGGACAATTGCCGAAAAAAGCTGATCAGATATTACGCCCAACGTTCTGCCAATAGAAGCAAAAACCAACCCTACTTCGCCTCGCGGTAACATACCAATCCCGATTAGCCATCGATCATCTTTTTTACTTCCGCCTAATCCACTGATTAATTTTCCTAAAATCGCAGCAGCAATTAATCCGCCAGCCATCAATAATACATGCCAATCCCCAAAAGACTCCAGTTTGACTTGAATACCAATCAGTATAAAAAATAAAGGCGCTAGAATAGATTCGAGTGGAGTAATGAGATTCCCTATACTCTGGGAACTTTCTCTGGATTTTTCTGAGTCAAAAAAATCATCCTGTAAGATTAATCCTGCAGCAAACGCTCCGATAATTGTTGCCAGATGAACAAGTGTTGCCAACCAGGCGAGCATCATTACGAATATAAATGCAATAAATAATTTGAGTTCCCATAACTCTAGAAATCGAAAATATAAAGCTGCCTTACGCACAATCCAAGGACCAATGAGGAGCGCGCCAGCAAAAAAGGCAATGGCCGAAATGATAATTTTAGTTACCATCATCACATCGACTTCACCACTGAGTACTATAGAACTGACGACAGCAAGGATAATTAGACCTAAGATATCATCAATCATTGCTGCGCCAAGGATTGTTTTCGCTTCGCGAGTGCGCAATTTTTTCATTTCCGAAAGTACGCGCGCCGTGATTCCAATGCTGGTTGCCGATAACGTAGCTGCTACAAAAAGATGGGATTTATAGCTAGAACCTGGTGACAATAGATAAGCGACTAAAAAACCAAGGATAATGGGTACAACCACGCCAATTATAGCAACCAGTACCGCTTCTCGTCCGGTATGTTTTAAGTCTTCAATTGAACTTTCAAGACCCACTTTAAAAAGTAAGAAAATGACGCCATACCGAGAAAAAATATCCAGAATATAGGCGACTTTTATTAAGTCGACACCATTACTCTTGCTAAGGGCACTAGCAACTTGCTCAGCATAATAGGGATTAGGGATACTTTTATTAACTGCTTCTGTAAGGGGAACGCCAGTTAGCATATTCCTCATGATGTCAAAAACAGCTGACCCTTCACGTAAAACAACAACGAGATGAGAACCACCAAGATAAAAAAGATTGCCTAACAATACCCCCATCAATAATTCGCCAAGCACAGCTGGCTGCTTAAAGCGCTGGGCAATATCACGACCTATCAGCGCACATAAGAAAATAAAAGTGACCCAAAGGATGACTGGTGCAATAGGATCATGATGTTGTCCAGATGAACCATCTGCAAAAGCAATAGCAGGAATATATCCTGCCAATAAAATCCATGTCTTTGCGCTAGGCAGCATAAATTACTGCTCAGCAAGGAACAGGCAGGTTTCTAATACAGAATCAGGATTTAAAGACACGCTGTCTATTCCCTCTTTCATTAGCCATTGGGCGAAATCTTGATGATCAGAAGGTCCTTGGCCACAAATACCAACATATTTCCCTGCTTTTTTACATGTCGAGATGGCCATATGCAACAACGCTTTAACGGCTGAATCACGCTCATCAAATTGGGAAGCAATTAAACCTGAGTCTCTGTCTAAGCCCAAAGTAAGCTGAGTTAAGTCGTTTGAGCCAATCGAAAACCCATCGAAATATTCTAAAAATTCATTTGCAAGCAGGGCATTAGAGGGCAGTTCACACATCATAATAATCCGCAAATCTTCTTTCCCCCTTTCAAGGCCATGCTTTTTGAGTACGTTAATCACTTCTTCTGCCTCAGAAACTGTCCTAACAAAAGGAATCATCACTTCGACATTTTTAAGCCCCATGTCTTCCCTTACGCGGCGAACTGCCCTACATTCTAAAGCAAAGCAGTCAGCAAAGCTGTCGGATACGTAGCGAGAAGCGCCACGGAAACCGAGCATAGGATTTTCTTCATGTGGCTCGTACAATTGACCACCGACTAAATTAGCATATTCATTTGATTTAAAATCAGAAAGCCTGACAATCACCGGTTTAGGGTAAAATGCAGCAGCAATAGTAGCAATCCCTTCTTTTAATCGTTCGATGTAAAATTCAACTGGTGATTCATAAGCTGCTGTTTTATCAGCAATAAATTTTTTTAATACTTTATCTTGTAAATTTTCAAACTCCAATAATGCCTTTGGGTGAATCCCTATGGTATTTGAAATCAAAAATTCAAGGCGCGCTAATCCAACCCCTGCATTAGGTACTGATTGAAAAGCAAATGCGCGTTCGGGATTTCCCACATTAAGCATGATCTTAAGCGGTAATTCTGGCATTGTGTTTATATCCAAGCTAACACGCTCAAACGGCAGCAATCCTTCATAAACATAACCAATGTCACCTTCTGCGCAACAGACAGTAACTTCGTCCCCATCCTGAATCGCTCGTGTGGCATCGCCACAGCCGACGACAGCTGGGATTCCTAGTTCTCGCGCAATAATTGCTGCATGGCAAGTTCTACCGCCCCGATTAGTCACAATAGCTGCCGCGCGCTTCATGACAGGTTCCCAATCTGGATCCGTCATATCAGACACCAATACATCCCCTGGCTCAACACGATGCATTTCGCTAATGTCTTTAATAATCCGAGCGCGTCCTTGACCGATTCGCTGACCGATACTTCGCCCCTCGCTTAAAATTTTACCCTTCTTCTTAAGGGTATAACGTTCTAAGATCTGTTTATTAGCACGGCTTTTTACGGTTTCAGGCCGAGCTTGAAGGATGTAGAGCTTGCCATCCTTACCATCCTTAGCCCATTCAATATCCATTGGTTTGCCATAGTGATCTTCAATGATAATTGCTTGCTTAGCTAAAAGTTCAACTTCTTCATTTGTTAAAGAAAATTGTAAACGTTCTTGCGGAGCAACCTCTTCGGTTTTTACTCGGCTTTTATCGCAATAAACCATTTTTAAAGCCTTTGTACCTAAATTGCGGCGAATGACCGCAGGTTTTCCTGCCTTTAAGCCCGGTTTATGCACATAAAATTCATCGGGGTTGACAGCACCTTGAACAACCATTTCGCCCAAGCCATAGGATGAAGTAATAAAAACAACTTGATCAAAACCGGATTCGGTATCCATGGTAAACATTACACCGCTCTCAGCTAAATCGCTGCGAATCATTTGCTGAATACCTGCTGATAAAGCAACATCGTTATGAGCAAAGCCATGATGAGCACGGTAAGTAATTGCCCGATCGTTAAATAATGAGGCAAAAACGTGCTTTATGGTGATTAATATATCCTCGATCCCACGAACATTTAAAAAGGTCTCCTGCTGTCCTGCAAAGGAAGCTTCCGGTAAATCTTCTGCTGTCGCCGAAGAGCGGACTGCCACACTAAAATTATCATGACCAATCGCTTTTGCAAGTTTTTCATATGATTCGCGAACCGCTTTTTCAAAGCTTGGGGAAAATGGCGCTTTAATGACCATCTCACGAATGGTTTTGCCCACCGAAGTTAAAGCAGAAAGGTCTTCCGGGTCTAATGCATTAAGCAAATCATAAATTTTTTTATCTAGGCCATCATTAGCTAAAAACTCCCGAAACGCATCGGCAGTGGTCGCAAATCCCATTGGCACTAACACGCCTGCAGAAGATAAATGGCTTATCATCTCTCCCAAAGAGGCATTTTTACCCCCAACTTGCTCCAGATCCTTCATACCCAAGTTCTGCAAATCAATTGTGTGTGCACTGACAGCCATAAATTACCCTCTAATCCTTAAAAAATGACATTCATTCTACTGAAATTACTCAGGGATGTGAATTAATAACGTAACTTGTTTAAATTACTTTATTTTCATACTTGCAATAAACATCGACTCTCGCTAGATTGATAGCCATTTGCCCCATTTCTAATGATTAATTAAATTATGCATCAACCTAGCAAGATTTCTGTAGTCGCTCCGATGTACAATGAAGAAGCTATTATTGAAACCTATCTTCAGGAAACACTCAGAATATTGGAAGCTCACTATCACCGCTATGAATTGATCCTTGTTGATGATGGATCAACTGATCATACCCTAGCCCGTTGTACTCCATACGTGAAAGCAAATCGAAATATTCGGTTACTTTCTTTTTCACGAAATTATGGCCATGAAATTGCGTCAACCGCGGGCTTAGATCATGCAACAGGAGATTACGTAATATTAATGGATTCTGATCTGCAGCACCCGCCGGAGGTGATTCCCTCGATGGTGGCGAAAGCTCAAGAAGGGTATGATGTCGTTTGCGCCTCACGCATGAATCGCGAACATGAAACACGAGTTAAACAGTACACGGTTAAACTCTTTTATCGCTTAACTCGAAAAATGACAGGCTTTGATATGCAAGGTGATACAGGGAATTTCCGCCTTCTAAAACGGAGTGTTGTTGATTCACTAAAAAAAATGAAAGAGAGCAATCGTCATTTGCTCATGATGTTTGCCTATGTAGGCTTTAAAACAGCAAGTATTCCGTACTATTGTCCGCCAAGAACTGCCGGAAAATCAAAATATAGTTTTGGTAAATTAATTAATTTGGCTTTGGACTCAATTATCTCATTTTCTGCCCGTCCACTCCGCACAATGTCTTTTGTCTCGATTTTTATAAGCGTAGTGATGATGCTTTATGCCGGTTTTATTTTGATTGAAAAATTATTTACTCACCAACAATTGGCTAATGGGGTTGCTTCCGTTATTTTTTTAACATCAGGCCTTTTTTCAGTTTTATTTTTATTCTTAGCGATCATTTCCGAATACATAAGCCGGATTCTTGTGGAAACAAAAAATAGACCCTTGTATTATATCAAACAAGAAATATCCTACGAAACGCTGCAAAACGTTAACCAATTTGAGGTTAAGGCTTTTCATGAGTAGGAAAATCATTATTTGTGCCGATGATTACGCCCAAAATGAAGCAATCAGTGAAGGCATTCTCTTATTAGTACAAAATAAACGTATTAATGCCGTCAGTTGCTTGGTTAATCTACCTCATTGGAAAAAAGCGCACGCCGAATTGCGAAGAATAAGAAAGGATATCTTCATTGGTCTGCATATTAACCTTAGTTTTGGCAAAGCAGTGAGTGGAGCATGGCAAAAAATATATGCACCGAATTTTGAACACTTTCTCTCCCTTACTAAACAAAGCTATTTACGTCGTTTAGATAAGGAATGTGTAGAAGCTGAAATTTGTGCTCAACTTGACACCTTTATCAACTCTACCGGCATACCTCCCGATTTCATTGACGGCCATCAACACATCCATCAATTCCCTATTATTCGCGATGCTTTGATTTCTGTTTATAAGCAAAAAAATTTGACTGCATTTTGTCGCAGCACAAGTAATAATTTGAAAGATTTATTCGATTTCAATTTTCCCAAACGCCAAGCGATCACTTTACTCGGCGGTTTTAAGTTAAAAACGCTTCTAAATGAACAAGCTATTCCAACCAATTCGAGTTTTGCAGGTATTTATAACTTTGCTTCCGCAAAAAATTACCGCTATTACTTTCGGCAGTTTTTAAAACAAACTCGTTCAGGAGGTCTAATCATGTGCCATCCGGGTAATCGCTCCAATGACCTCAATGATCCTCTATACCACTATCGCCATTATGAGCTGGATTATTTTATGAGTGATGCTTTTTTAAGTGATCTACACGAGCAACAATGTAGATTACAATGCAAATCCGAAGTTATCTAAGGTTTTTAATTAATGACGAGCGTAAATTATCCATTTAAATTAAGTAAAAAATTCTATTACAAAGCAGTATTTGCCTTGTCATTTCTTTTGCTGTGTCGATTAATAGCTATGTATTTCGTTCCATTAATGGATAGCACTGAATCACGATACAGTGAAATCGCCCGGGAAATGCTGCGGTCCAATAATTGGATTACGCTTTTCCATCACTATGGTGCCCCCTTTTTGGCAAAACCCCCTCTTTCGACCTGGTTAACAGCCTTATCTTTAAAACTATTTGGTCTTAACGAATTAGCAGTACGTCTACCTAGCCTACTGCTATCCATTGGTATTCTTTGGCTGGTTTGGTTTTTAGCAAAGAAAAGGAATGACTCGACTGTAGCCACTGTAACGGTGATATTTCTTTCCGGCGGTTTGTATTTTTATTTAAATGCTGGTGCAACAATGACAGATGCATCCCTCATCTTCTGCACCACAACAAGCATGGTTGCCTTCTGGCTTAGCATGGCCAGCCGCTCAAAAGGCTGGTCTTACATCTTTTTTATTGCTTTGGGTTTAGGGTTATTAGCAAAAGGCCCCATCGCTACAGTCCTTACGGCAATGCCTATTCTCACCTGGGTGTTATTACGTAAACAATGGAAAGAACTGTGGTTGAATTTCCCTTGGATAAAAGGAAGCTTCATTACACTAGCGATCGCCCTCCCATGGTATATTATGGCAGAAATTCGTACCCCTGGGTTTCTCAATTATTTCATTATTGGAGAGCATTTCCTGCGATTTTTTGTGCCCTCCTGGAGGGGTAATATGTATGGGTTTTCCCATGCAAAACCTTACGGCTTAATCTGGATTTATGGTCTAATTGGCCTCTTCCCTTGGTCTCCCATTGCAGGACTTTGGTTGCTTAATCATGGAAAAAAGCTACCTTCTCTTTTACGTGAAAAAGACCAAGGATGGTTGCTGTATCTTCTTCTCTGGGCTTACTTACCTTTATTATTTTTTACCTTTTCAAAGAATATTATCTATACTTACGTCTTTCCGAGCTTACCGGCTTTTGCCCTATTATTTGCCGAGCTATGGAAACGAACAGGGATAACAGAACGCAATGCAACAAGAATACTTTATTTAACTCTAGTTATTGGAATTGCTTTTCTTATAACCACAACTATTATAGAGCTAACTCCAGGCAAAATCGCCAAATCACAAAGACCAGTCGTGTCTTTATGGAAAAGGCAAAATCCCCCAAACAACACCAAACTCATTTACTGGGCTACTCGCCTTGAGTATTCAGCCCAGTTTTATTCCGATGGGAGGGCATTATCGACGCGGAACCTCTATTATTTGGCCTTCTTATTTGCATCCAATCCGAATAGTTATTTGGTGATTAATTCCAGTGAATTGATACAAATCCCGCAAAACTTACTTTCTAAATTTAAGCAAGTCGCTGAAATACAATTTTTAAGGTGTAAACTTCTCTTACTTTATAACCAGGAGAGGATAGAGGTATCAAGCTTGGATTTATGGCGATAGCATGAGAGAGCCAGGTAGTCATATTGCTGCTCTTAGTCAATTGCAAGAGCAACATGCTTCACCAGCCCCCCTTAATCAAGATAGCTAGACAATGTCAAAAGAATTGATAGACTCAGCAAATTATGAGCCTCTGTTTTCAGGCCAGAGGCCTACAACGATTCCTGAACATAGACCTCGTGATCCGGAAACTTATGCATATACTTACTAAAACTAGCCTGCTCATCTTAAGCCTAGGCCCAAAGGCTGTGGAATATAATAATCTTTTAATATCGAATCATGAGGAACATTATGGTGCATTCGTTAGCGCTATTTGCGCCCTTCTTTCATGCCGTTTCTCTTGCCATGTTTGCAGTAAAACATAAAATGCAGGAACAAAAACTACAGCAAGGCAGGTCGAAGCAATCATACCACTACATACGGCAATTCCGATGGAATGGCGCGCGTTAGCACCAGCACCTGTTGCAAACACTAAAGGCAATACGCCCATAATGAATGCAAATGAGGTCATGAGAATAGGCCGAAACCGAGTTTTTGCGCCCAGTACCGCCGCTTCTAAAATTGTTTTGTTATGAATGAGTCTTTGTTCGCGTGCGACCTCAACAATTAAAATCGCATTTTTCGCAGCTAAAGCTATCAGTAACAAAATACCAATTTGGGTATACATGTTATTGGCAAGCCCCAGAAGAGATAAGGCGGATACAGTTCCGATTAACGCCAATGGAACACTGAGAAGAATGGCAAGAGGAGTGACCCAATTTTCGTATTGGCCGGCTAAGATCAGATAAACCAAAACGAGTGATAAAATAAAAATATATTGACTAATATTTCCTGCCACTTTCTCTTGATAAGCAGTACTTGTCCATTCATAAGAAATTCCTGGTGGTAAGAACGCCTTAGCCAATTGCTCCAATGACTGTATGGCTTGTCCAGTACTGTACCCAGATGCTGCTATTCCATTAATAAGACTGGACGGATAAAGGTTATATAAGGATATAATTGACGGTCCAAGCGCTGAATCAATATCAGTTAGAGTCCCCAAAGGCACCATCTCGCCTGATTTATTTCTTACATAAAAATTACGTACGTCGTTGATAGTCATTCTTGAAGGTGCATCAGCTTGTACATAAACCTGAAATACTTGACCAAATTTAGTAAAAAGATTGACGTAAGATGAGCCTAAATAAGTCTGTAAAGTATCAAATGCATCACCCAACGTTACGCCTAATGTTTCTGCCTTAGTCCGATTAATAGGTGCCGACACTTGCGGTACAGAAGCACGAAAAGTAGTGATTAGCTTTTGTAAGGCAGGTTGTTTGTTACCAAGAGCAACAAGTTGATCAGTCACGTCTTGTAATTTCCGATAGTCAAAACTACCGTCTTGTAATTCAACCTGCATCTGAAAACCACCTGATAATCCTAATCCTTGAATCGGCGGGGGAACTATCACGGAAACTTTAGCTTCGAGGGTTTTTGCCGCAATGTCATTAAGTTTGTTATACAAAGCCCGCAAATCTTCACCCTTACCTCTTACACTCCAATCTTTGAACATAACATACAAAACGCCTGCATTTGCGAGATTGGTATTGTTATCTAAGAGTGAAACCCCATCAATAGCGATGGTATCTCTAACACCACCCACTCTAGCTACCTTTTTACTTAGATCATTCATTATGTTTTCTGTTCGCTCTAACGTCGCGCCATCGGGTAACATGACATTAAGGATGAGATAACCTTGATCTTCAATGGGAATAAAACCAGTAGGAACCCGGCTTAAACCAAAAATAGCAAGTGAGATGAGTACAAGGCCAAGTAGACAAACCGACCCACTGTTATGGACAAGCCGGTCGATCAATGCAACGTACTTAGCTTCAATTGGATTATAAATTCGATCAAATGCACGGAAAAATACATTTTTCTTTCTATTCGGGTCGATTGGTTTAAGCCACAAAGCACACTGCGTGGGCTTTAAAGTCAGGGCATTGATGGCACTAATAAAAGCGGTCGCAGCAATGACTAACGCAAATTGCGCATACATTGAACCGGTTAAGCCAGGCATAAAGCCCGCAGGCAAAAAGACAGCCATCAACATCAACGTGATACCCAGAATAGGTCCTAAAAGCTCTTTCATGGCTTCAATCGCTGATGATTTTGGGGGAGTGCCTCGTTCAATATGCTGAGAAACCCCTTCAACGATGACAATAGCGTCATCCACCACAATTCCTATAGCTAGCACTAAAGCAAATAAAGTAAGGAGGTTAATGCTAAACCCCAAAGCCAGCATGGCTATAAATGCACCAATAATGGTGATAGGCACTGTCGTTGCAGGCACCATGGTTGCACGAAAATTTTGTAAAAAAACCATGATAACAACCAACACCAAAATACCCGCTTCAAAAAGGGTCTTATAGACCTCATTGACCGATGCCTTGACGAAGACAGTGGTGTCAAAAGGAATTGAATATTGCAATCCTGGCGGAAATTTTGCCGCCATTTTAGCAACTGTTTTACGGACTTCCTTGGCGACTTGTAAAGCATTTGCATTAGGAAGCTGGTATATCCCAATTGCAGCAGCAGGCTTACCATTAAGTTTTGCAAGCATGCTGTAGTTGGAAGAGCCTAACTCGACACGCCCCACATCCCGAATGCGTACCACCTGGGCACTCGTGCTCGAATTCGCTTTTTGATTGGGTTTAGTCGATACTGTTTTGATAATGATCTCAGCGAACTCGTCTGGATTAGCAAGCTGTCCCGGCACATTGACTGTAAGTTGATAAGGTTGATTCCCCACTGTAGGTGGAGCAGCAATTTGCCCTGCAGAAATTTCCTTATTTTGATTACGAATCGCTTCAAGCACATCACTCGGATTTAGTCCGAACGCAAACATTCTTTGCGGATCAAGCCAGATTCGCATCGCATAAGAACCTGAACCAAAAATGAGCACATTGCCGACACCAGGTAAGCGTGCTAGTTCATTCTGCATATTGATGGTGGCATAGTTATTCAGAAATAACCCGTCATACTCACCATGCGCTGCCGTCAACGTGATAAATTGCAAAATTGCTGTTGATTTTTGCTGAACGACGACCCCTTGCTGCTGAACAGATTCTGGTAATTGAGCCATTGCTGCTTGGACGCGGTTTTGCACAAGCATTTGCGCAAAATTGAGATCTGTCCCAATGGCAAAAGTAACAATCAGGGTATATGCGCCGCTATTAGTGCTTGTTGATTGCATGTAGAGCATATTTTCTACACCATTGACTTGCTGCTCGATAGGAAGTGCTACTGTTTTAATCAGTGTCTTCGCATCAGCCCCTGGATAAGTTGTTGTGACCTGGATAGTCGGTGGGACAATGGCAGGGTATTGAGAAACAGGTAGGACATAGATTGCAACTGCGCCCAACAATACGAACAACAACGCAATCACATTGGCGAGTACGGGCCGTTCAATAAAAAATTCTGAAATCATTCTTGTATATTCCCATTCGGAACAATTTTAACTTGGTTGCCAGGCACCGCATTTTGTATTCCAGAAATCACCACGTTATCCTGTGCATCAAGCCCTTTCACAATAGCTCGAATTCCTTGTTCCAATGTTCCTAGTTGAACACGCTTTAATTGGACGTAGTTGTTTTGATCGACTGTCAATACATAAGGCCCAATTTGATCGTACTGCACTGCTGTATTCGGCACGGTTAGTTGACGTGTCGGTTTCGTCACAGGAATACGGACTTGCACAAAGAGGCCTGGAAGTAAACTGTAGTCTTTATTGGACAAAAGCGCACGAAACTCCATTGTTCCAGTTGAAGCATTTAGACCAGTGTTAACGAAATTAAGTTTCCCTTGATGGCTAAAACTTGTTTCAGTTTGCATTTTTACCGCGACAGGTACTTCATCAATTTTGCCAGGATTAAAGGTATTGTTGCGTATCGCTTCACGGATTTTAATTAAATCTAGCTCATTAAGATTAAAGTAAACATAGATAGGATCAATTTGCTCAATGGTAGCTAAATCAGTGGCCACGCCATCACCAACCAAATTTCCGGGATCAACCAAATGACGGCCAATACGCCCATCAAAAGGGGCGAGGACATGAGTATAACTATAGGTAATTGCAGCCTCATCCGCATTAGCCACAGCCTTATCAATTTCGGCTTTATTCTCAACAGTCTTTGCGTACCATTTTTCCACATTATCAAGAGAAGTAGCATGTTGTTTATACATGCGTTGCTGGCGCTTATATTCAGCTAAGGCATAGTCATAGGAGGCTTTTTGGGCAACAACAGACGCTTGCGCTTCTTTTAATTGATCAAGATAGGGTTGTGGTTCTATGATGAATAGCTCTTTCCCTTTTTTGATAAACGTGCCGTCAGTGAATTCCACCGCCTGCAAATAACCCTTAACACGTGCGACTAAATCGACAGAATTATAAGCCACAAGTGTCCCTGTCTGAGTCACAAACTCTCTCATGTTATTCGCTCTGGGTTTTTGCACGACAGCTTCTGGAAGTGGCACTTCTTGAACGGGGTTAGTTGAGCGGTGTTTAGCAAACCAAAAAAGAAAAGCGATAACGAGCCCGATTATCACGATGTATGCTATTTTTGATGATCGATTTGGATTCATACTCATCACCAATTAGGTAAATAAAGTTGCTTGGTTCTCTGCGCCTTCGTGGTAGGTGGCTCATGGTTTTGCTGCTTAAGTAAACTACCCCAATTAGTTCGAGCGGCCATCTCTTCTTTAATCTTATTAGGTACAATATCATTGCCATCACGAATTTGCCAGCCGCCACCTAATGCGCGATAAAGCGCTACTAAAGCTTTAGGTATATCCCCTTTTGCATTCGTTAAATTGCTCTGGACTTGAAGCTGTTCGCGCTCTGCGATGAGGACGGGAGTAAAATCAGACTCCCCTTCTACGAATCGAACCATTGCAAGTCGTGTTGTCTTAATGGCTGCATTATTTGCTACGATAAGATGGCGTTCCGCTTTTTTTGCCTCAGTAAACTGAGTAATATGATCTTGAACTTCTTGTTGCGCCTTTAACACTGCATTAAGGTAATCCAAAAGCGCCTGCTGGAAAGCAGCATCTTGAATACGTACTGCATTAGTAATCTGGCCATAATTTAATATGGGCCAATTGAAAGAAGGTCCTGCTGTGACTGTGCGATTTGACCAATGAAATATATCGCTCAACGAAGAACGGCCAATTGTATTGGCAGCAAAAGCAAACGTGCCCGAAAGCGAAAAGGCAGGATAAAGGTTAGCTTTTGTTGCCCCAATCGATTCAGATTGTGCAATAGCTTCCATTCGCGCTTGATAAATATCGGGTCGTTTAGCCAATGTTTCTAGCGGAATTCCCACTGCAACACTCAGTGGGGCTTGAGGAATTCCTCGATTTTTGCCTAACAAACCATCCACTTTATCTGGCGTAGTTCCCAGCAATACGCCTAGAAAATCTTTTTGTTGCTGCAATTGGCTAATTAGTTGCGGAATTTTTGCCTGCGTTTGGGATAATTCTGTCTTAGCTTGCTCTACATTAATTTGACTGGTTTGCCCTGCTGTGTAACGAGCGTTCGCTAAATTGTATCCTTCGGTTTGCACCTGAATATTCTGCTTGGTGATACGAATTAACTCCTCTGTGGTGCGAATATCAATATAGGCTGTTGCAATATCCGAGGTGAGGGTGACTAAAGCTTGGTCATAAGCTGCAAAGGAGGCTAAGAAAAGGGCATCGTTAGCCAAAATTGCCCTGCGGTATTTTCCCCAAAAATCGATTTCCCAGCTCGCCGTTACACCTAAGACATCGGTCCAAAAATTGGATTGTATGACATGTTGTAATGACCCGCCGCCAATCCGATTGTAAGTAAGATTTCCAAATAACGCTTGCTGTTGGGGATACAGCTCTCCCACCGATTGCGCAAGTTGAGCCCTCGCTTTTAAGACATTAACTGCTGCACTCTGAATAGTTAAATTATTTTGATAACCCTGATTGATTAAATTCGTAAGGATGGGATCGTGAAAAACTTGCCACCAATTCGCATTTTGGATAGAACATTTTTTAACTTTTGGATCGTTTACTAGCCAACGATCAGCAACTTTTTTCTCGGGCTCTTTATAATTGGGTCCGACAAGGCAAGAACTGAGGAGAAAACACAACACTATTATAAAAATCTTTAGCATAGTGCCAGTCCTTTGCCTTAAGTATTGTGTCGTTAAAATACTGTATCACTTAGAGTAAATTCGTCAAGATAAGCGAGGCCTCATCATCGCGAAGTGCTTAACCGCGTTGCAGAAACCAGAATATAATTCACATCTGCTCCTGCATCTAATATCATATAGAATTTACGACTGTGGCGGCATACTTATGACTTTAACTTCTTTAAATGCTATTTCTCCTATTGATGGACGCTACCTTAAAAAGACAAGTGCTTTAAGTCCTTATTTCAGCGAATTCGCTCTCATTTATTACCGTTTACTGGTAGAAATCCGTTGGTTAGAATCTCTCGGGGCGAATAAAGAGATCATTGAGGTAGAAGAGTTTGATAATGATGCTAAAGCTTATCTTGCAGAGCTACTCGTTAATTTTGATGAGGAAGAAGCGGAGAAAGTTAAGGCTTACGAGAAACAAACAAACCATGACGTCAAAGCAGTGGAATATTACCTTCGGGATAAGCTAAGTAAACATCAAATCCTAAGTAAGTATACTGCCTTCATTCATTTTGCGTGCACGTCTGAAGATATAAATAACGTGGCCTATGCCTTAATGGCGAAAGAAGCAATTGCTCAGGTTATACAACCTACGCTAGCAGAAATTATTGGCAGCATCATGCTCCTCGGTAAACAACACGCAGACATCGCCATGTTATCTAGGACTCATGGACAACCAGCTACACCTACAACCATGGGTAAAGAGTTAGTTAATTTTGTAGCTCGTTTAAAACGGCCGCAACAGCAGCTCGCGGAAGTATTAATTCCAGCAAAATTTAATGGTGCTGTCGGTAATTATAATGCGCATATTATCGCCTATCCTCACGTCGATTGGCGCAAGCATTGTGCCAATTTCGTTAACGCTCTGGGCCTCTCTTTTAGTGCCTACACCACGCAGATTGAGCCTCATGACGGGATTGCAGAAGTCTCACATATCATGATCCGGATCAATAATATTTTGCTTGATTATACCCGGGATATTTGGACTTACATTTCGCTTAATTACTTTAAGCAAAAAACTGTCGCTGAAGAAGTTGGCTCATCGACAATGCCGCACAAAGTAAACCCGATTGATTTCGAAAATGCAGAAGGTAATTTGGGCTTAGCCAATGCTCTTTTTAACCATTTTGCCAATAAGCTCACTCAATCCCGCTTACAACGTGATCTCTCCGATTCTACTGTATTGCGCAATCTAGGAGTTGCCTTTGCTTACACACTGATTGCTTATCAAGCCATTGCGAAAGGTAATGACAAACTAGAAATCAACAAACACGCTTTAGAAGAAGATCTGAATGAAAATTGGGAAGTCTTAGCCGAAGCAATTCAAACAGTGATGCGCCGCTTTGAAGTACCGGATGCATATGAACAATTAAAAGCCTTAACTCGAGGCCAAGGTATTGACAGCGAGAGTTTGAAAAATTTCATTAAGTCTCTAAAGATACCAGAAGAAATTAAAATTCAGCTCACGGGATTAACTCCGGAAAAATACACAGGTCTTGCTGCGCAATTAGTGAAAGCATTTTCATGAATACTAATTTATCACAGCAAGGCAAAACCCTGGAATTTGATGTCTTAGTACTAGGGACTGGGCTTGGCGGATTAAATTATTGCTTACAACTGCTAAAGTTACAGCCCAATCTAAAGATCGCTTTGGTCAGCAAAGCGGAAATGAGTGAATGCAACAGCCGTTATGCACAAGGCGGAATTGCAGCTGCGGTTTTACCCGAAGACTCACTCGAATCCCATATTGCTGATACCTTGCAAGCGGGCGATGGATTGTGTTATCAACCAGCAGTTGAATTCATTATTCGCCAGGGACCACAGATTATTGAGGATTTACTGTCTTATTCCATTCATTTTACCAAATCACCTAATGGTGAATATGCTTTGGCAAAAGAAGGGGGGCACTCGCACAGGCGAATTTTCAATAGTAGCGATCACACGGGTTTAACCATAACCGAAGCCTTACTTAAAGCCGTCAAGCAACAATCACAGATACACATTTTTGAACACCATATTGCGGTGAATTTGATTAGCCATTATCATCCCCACCGTACTGACAACCAAGGCGAAGTCCTTGGGGCTTATATTCTGGATTGTCAGCGTAACCGCATTGACACATTCGCCGCACGCTGTGTTGTACTTGCTACAGGCGGAGCAGGTAAAACCTACCGTTATACTACAAATCCTATGATTGCCACCGGTGATGGAGTAGCTATGGCCTATCGTGCAGGTGCTCGAGTAGGAAACATGGAATTCTATCAATTCCACCCCACTGTGCTGCATCATCACTCGTTAAATAACTTTTTAATCTCTGAAGCAGTTCGCGGTGAAGGTGCCTTGCTAAAAAATGCGGACACCGGTGAGCGTTTTATGAAACGCTACGCGCCTCAACAACTCGAGTTAGCCACACGTGATGTCGTTGCCCGTGCTATTTTCAGCGAGATTGAGCAAAGTCAGTCTGGGTTTGTGTACTTGGATATTACCCATCAATCCAAATCCTTTTTAAAAAAACATTTTCCCCACATCTATACTACCCTGTTCTCTATCGGCATTGATATGAGCCAAGATATGATTCCTGTAGTCCCTGCCGCCCATTATCAGTGCGGTGGTGTATTAACTGATGTGGACGGCCGCACGGACTTAAAACGGCTCTATGCTATAGGCGAGGTAGCCTTTACTGGCTTACACGGAGCAAACCGCTTGGCAAGCAACTCATTGCTTGAAGCATTGGTCATGGCAAGTAATGCAGCACGTAGCACACTCAAAGATATCGCAACACCAAGCAAAACTATTGAAATGATTCCAAATTGGAGTTCACCGGGGGAAGTCAATGCGAGAAGAGCTAGCCAAATTAATGCGCATTGGCGCGGTTTACGTGGTGAAATGACTTCTTACGCTGGCATCGTGCGTACTGAAGCTGGCTTGCAAGATCTACTACAATTGATTATGAAACGAAAGAAAATTATTGATGAGTATTATTGGAAACACTGTATCACCCGAGATTTTATTGAATTGCGCAATATTGTATTAAACGCTGAACTCATTGTAAGAGCGGCATTGTCACGAAGAGAGTCACGAGGTGGGCATTATCGCGAAGATTTTCCATTTAAAAATGACAGTCCACAGGAAAGCATTGCGCGTCTTAACTCACCGCAGAACCCATTTATTTAATGAGGCTGTAACCCATGTTCTATAGTAAAACGACCACTTATCAACCAGAAAAAACGCTCATGCAGATTCATAACGACATGAGTATTTGCCAAGCGGATTATCCTTTAGATTGGTACCAAGAGGATTTTATCCCCTATGCAGAAGAGTATCAGGCTTTACCTGATCGTAGGCTAACAACCGTCCTTGCCTGGATGAGTCCGTACATGAAAAAGGCAAAAGAGCATTTTGGTGATAAGCTGCTTTTACTCGCCCATTATTATATGGGAGGAGACATTGTAAGATTGGTTGAACAATTCGGCGGACAAATTGGTGATTCTTACCAATTAGCCTTAATGGCGGCAAATCATCCGGAAAAATCAATCATTATCGAATCTGCCGTCCACTTCATGGCAGAGTCCATTAGTATTTTGGCCAATAAAAATCAGCAGGTTTATATTACTAATCCTAAATCCGGCTGTACCATGGAAATGTTGGCAAAAGATTTTATGGTAGAACCCGCCTTCTTGGATCTGAACGAGCGTTATGGTGCTGAAAATATTTTGCCCGTTTGCTATATGAACACTTCAGGACGGGTTAAAGCCATGACTGGCGCTCAAGGTGGTGCGGTATGCACCAGCTCAAACGTCAAAAAAATCTTTGAATGGGCGAGAAAGCAAAATAAGAAAATTCTCTTTATTCCCGATCGCCACATGGGAGAAAACATTGCGTACTGGTTAGGAATTAAAAATCTCGCCTACTGGCCTGGCGGTACAGCAGGCGCACAATACTCCTTACCTGCCCAATCACAAGAAATTTTGTCGCAATTTGATAAAGCTGAATTAATTTTATTCTCAAGTGAATGTGCTGTTCATACGCATTATCAACCTGAAATGTGCGAATATTGGCATTCTCAAGGCTATACTACGATTGTCCATCCCGAATGTCGAAATACGGTGATTCGTGTGGCTCAGCATTCAGGTTCTACCGCCTTTATTTGGGATTATGTAGTTAACGATAAAGCAAATACTCAACATTATGCCATTGGCACCGAAAATCACATGGTAGAAAACCTGAAACAATATTGTAAACCCTTAGGAATTAAAGTGGTCAATCTCGCAGAGGCACCTAAAAAGAACCATGAAAAAGGAATGGGCTGTGGTTGTGCAACCATGTCACGCAACGATCCCCCCCACTTAGTTGCTTTAGTTGATCTTCTAAGACAAGGTAAGACTATGGCATACAACGAAGTAAAACCTGGTGATCTGGTGAACGAGTTTACTGGTTCCCGTCAACGGTTACAGGAAACGGAGCAACAATGGATTATTGATAATGCCAAAAAAGCCTTGGAAATGATGATTCTTATCACTGAAAATCGTTCATAATCGCTTTTTTCCTACATTTTTTATGCTAAAAAATAGATGCCTAGGTTATTAACAAAATGCTCGCAAATTGGCTGTTAATTTGTTATTCCTGCACAAATTTATAAGAATCTCTTCTCCAAATGGCTAAAGAAGTGTATAAAATGTGGTGTGTATAATCATTAATCTATAAATCCGTGCCTTAACGTCAACAAGGAAAGAAGGATGCTAAAACGCGATATTTCTCGGACAAATGTGTTGATCGCTGCAGCCGGCGGAATGATTGGTTCAGGTTGGTTATTCAGCCCTTTTATTAGTGCCCAAATGGCAGGTGCCAATGCCTTAGTGAGTTGGATTATTGCGTCAGTATTCATGTTATTTATTGCATTACCCCTCTGTGAACTCGGTGCAATGTTCCCAATTTCAGGTGGAATGACTAATTACCCAAGTTTCACTCATGGTAATGATGTCGGATTTTTATTTGCCTGGACATCATGGTTATCTTATGTGGTCATGACCCCCATAGAAATTCAAGCGATCTTGCAATATTCCAGTCATTTCTTTCCTAGCTTGGTGTCTAAAGAAGCAGCTACTTTTACCCTTTCAGGCATTGGTTATGTCGTGGCAATGGGCATCATGCTTTTTGTGGTGTTATTAAATTCATATGGCATCAAAATGCTGGCTGAATGTAATAAAATTGCCAGTATCATTAAATTTTTAGTGCCCAGTATCGCGATTGTTTCCCTACTTTACACCGCCCCTTCAATGAGTAATATTCAGTTAAATTTAACCAGCAAGGAAGCGTGGGTGCAAATATTTACAGCACTCTCTGCGGGTGGTGTTGCGTTTGCTTTTACCGGCTTTCAAAATGGCTTAATGCTCGCTGGCGAGGTACAAAATCCGCAGCGCAATATCCCAATAGCAATTCTAGGTGCTGTGCTTATTGGTTTTGTCTTGTATTTTATGCTGCAGCTCAGTTTTCTGGCGGCCATTCCCCAATCTTATTTAAGCCAGGGCTGGCAAAATTTAAGCTTCCCAGGTGAAAGTGGCCCCTTGGTCGGACTAACCTTATTACTTGGTTTAGGCGTAGTCGCTATGTTGCTCATGTTTGATGCAGCTTTCTCACCCTTTGGCACCACTCTAGTCTACACTGCTGCAACATCACGAATCCTTTATGGCATGAGCTTAAACAATCACTTACCCAAATTATTCACTAAACTAAATCGTCACAAAATTCCTTACATTACTCTTTATGCCAATCTTTTTGTAGGTATGTTATCTTTCTTGCCCTTCCCAGGATGGCAAAAGATGGTCGCCTTTCTCTCTTCCTGCAGTATCTTATCCTATGGCATTGGTCCCATTTGTTTGTTAGCAATGCGCAAGTTACAACCCCATCGCGAAAGGCCTTTTAAACTTTCAGCCAGCCTCTTCTTTTGCCATGCTGCATTTTATGCTTGCAATCTGATGCTATATTGGTGTGGTTTTGATATTTTATGGAAATTGGATTTAGCATTATTAGTTGGGTTTGTTATTAATCTCAGCTACCAAAAACGCAGCATCACTCATTGTAGTCCAAGCTTGTATTGGTTTGCCTTTTATATGATCAGCATGTTAATCATCTCTTACCTGGGTGCCTTTGGCGGTATTCACCGCTTAGAGTTCCCAATAGATATTATAATTATTTTACCTCTCAGTATTATCGTACTTCATTTTTCTCAGTATGTACTTGTTGACAGCAAAGCACATGAGGAGCTGACTTCGAGCATGGTTTTGAGTGAAGCAACAGAGGGCTAGAATATTGTGCTTCATTAGACCCTTCATGCCGCAGTAGAGTACTGCAGAATGTAGGGTCGCTCTACTGCGAACCCAAAATCCTGCGGAACGTTAAATTAATCCGGGGCTCATCAATACCTTTCATTTTGGGTAGGGCATGTTTCCAATAATGTTGGGTTTCACCCTGCATTACTAAGACGGAGCCATGGCCAAGTGAAATCTGTAAAACAGTTTTCTGCTTTTTATGACGCAGGCAAAATTGCCTTACAGCCCCTAAGCTGACTGATGCGATAGCAGGATTTTCTCCAAGCTCCGGTTCATTATCTGCATGCCATCCCATACTATCTTGCCCATTTCGATATAAATTCGCTAATACCGAATTAAACTGGATACCAAGGCGCTCTTGTAAAACTGTTTTAATTTCTAGCAGATGATCAGTCCATTTTTGGGGCTCATGCCTAACCCCTGAATAATGGTAAATCGCCTCTTCATCTCCATACCATGATATTAATCTAGGTACGCTAACCCGTTTACCTAAAATTGCAATAGTCTCTTCTTGCCAAGAAATACGCTGTAAAAGCGTCTGAAAATAGAAGTCGGCTTCATTCTTAGAAAAAAAATGAGGAAGGTATTCGAGCGAAAGGTTCTCGCTGCAAACAATTAATCTTTCTCTTTTTGGCAAACTTGGACTCCTGAAAACTGAACATAAATTGTAGGAGATATAAATGTTATGATCTGCCCTAACTTTCCAGACTTCCCTTTTCGAGAATTAGTCCATGGGAACAGCTAAAAAGCAGTTTGAACGAATCTATTCATCCAAACTGCTATCACGGGTATTGTGTATTATTTACGGAAAGGATTTTTATCTTGGAATCGATTTGGTATTGATTCCGATCCTATTATTTTACTTTCAGTAGAACTTGTGGTTCCTTGTGGCATATTCAGTTTAGGTTCCGGCATTTTATTTGCCGAAAAATTCATTTTTGGGTCTAGCATGGAAGCACTTGCCTTTGGCATGGGCATTTTTTCCTCAGGCATTACCTTTTTCTCGGGAATAGTCGCCTTCTGTCCCTGACTATTTATATTTTTTGTAAAAAGAGTTTTTTTAGGCTCCGCAGCTGCTTTAGTTGATGGCCTCTTTGCCGAAGTGGGTTTTTTCTTTTCAGGTACAGACAGCTTGCGCACGCTTTCAGCTGTATTTTTATCCGCCTGTGCTTGTTTTGTCCCTGCTGTACTCATTTTTTTCGCTGAGAGCTTTGTCTTAGGTTTTGAAGCGGTGGTTTTGCTTTCAGCTTTCGTGCTAGCCTTGGTTGTAGCAACCTTTGTTTTGGTTTGAGATTTTTGACTTAAGTCCTTCGTTGATTTTGCCCGTGAGGCTTTTTTTTCTGTGGGTTTCCTGCGGCTAGCCGGTGCTTTTTTCTCACCTTCAATATTAATTTTTATTTGCCTAGACGGGAGGCCTGCATTTTCTGTCATTTCTCTTGATAATGATAAGAAAGCATTCTCAAAAATCTGAAATGATTGCTGCATGTAATTAAGCATATTGTGACTATTCTCCATTGCAAGAGCGAGATGTCTGCTTATCATTTCTCCTGGTTGATGTAAATTTGATAATTCTTCTGGCCTTAGATACCTTAAATTTTTTAATGTATTGACATGTAGTTCTAACATTGCACGAAATGGTTTCTGCATTTCATTTGTCATCATCGTCCAATTTTTTAAATAGTCCTGATTCATAATTATCTCCATATTGTTGCATTGCACTATCTGAGCCTAGCTGATTAATCGAAATTTTGCGAATTTTAATGAATTTTTACTCCGCTATACTGAATTGGCAGTCCTTCAGGGAGCCAGCACAAACAAAGCCGCCTAAGCTATAAATCCAATTATAATCCTCTCGGGCAGGAATCATCACTCTTACCTGCCACCAAATTGAATAAAGTCCAGTGGAAGTTTGATAAGTACACGCAACCCCTTGCCCCATACCAGCCACCAAAATGTTAGCCCGTACAAACTTCGTATTTTCATCAATTTGCGGGCGGTTAGGAGAGTAAGGATTAACTTCCCAAGGCTTAGGCGGTTGTCCCCATTTGAGTGAGGTTGATTTTGGATCAGGACAAGTTTTCATTTCAGCATAGGTTACTAAGCTGAGTAAGCAAAGTATCATACTTATCCCAATTTTTTGATTCATTACTATCTCAGTTTGAAGAGGCTATCTTGTCTGCCAAATCATATCATTTTTAACCAAATGAAAGTTATACACAAGCATAGTAAATAATTTTTCTTTTCCCATTGTTTCGCTACTTAACTTTGTTATAATGGCCGCCTGTGCCGGGGTGGCGGAATTGGTAGACGCGCCGGATTCAAAATCCGGTGGTGGTGACACCGTGTGGGTTCGAGTCCCACCCTCGGTACCAAACAGGCAAGCTATTTCAAATAGCTCTAAAAATCCTTAATAAAATCTATTTATCTGTTTCGTATAGGGCGATAAGGTTCTCTAACGAACCTGCCTCCAGCTTCCTTACCAACTGTTGGGGTTAATCTAATCTCCAATTTTCCAGATTTTAATCCCTCTAACTCCTCAGTCGAAAAGCTCTTAACTTGTTCTTCGAATTGAGAAACTAACTTTTTAATAAAATCTTCATGTTTCATAGCCCGCCTCATAATAAGAAAAGAGTGCAAAATTAGTATAGTACATTCTATTCTGCTGAGTCGTTAAGGTTAATAATCAAAGTCGTGATTCCAAAGTTCCTTAATCAAGAAAAGAATCAATAGAATTTCCAACACGATTTTTACCTGGATCTTTAATTTTCTCTAATAAATTTGCATTGAGACCAATTAATGTGCTATTTTGCAGAAAAAATACCATTAGCTTAGAAAACGAATGAACTGCCATTTGAAAATCAAACAGATTAAGACCAAAACAATTTCTTCACAAAGAGATTTATCTGTTTGCGGCGTTCCTTTTTCTACCTTCCAATCAATTACCCTTCTTGTGCTTGTGATTATCTGCCTTTGTTTCCCCTTGAAGAGGATGTTTCTTTGATACGCACCCCTTCAAGGGGAGCTGGTGCTTAGCAAATCAAAGATTATCCTGTTAACTTCAAGATCGGAGAACACCTATGGGCAAATATAGCATAAATAGGATCCTACCTTACTCGGGTCAATTTTTCGTATTACCATCCAAATCACTATCGGTTTGTACAAGACATTTTAAATTATCAGAAAATCTTCCTATGCTCGGCCAATTACTAAGAGTAAATTTAGCTGGCAAAACAGCTTCGCCAAAAGCAAAACTTGAAATTGAACAGGAAATAATAAAGAAAAATAAAAATAGTTTGCTTATTTGGACAACACCTACTCAACGCTTAAAAAGCGACTATGATGATTGTATCTATCCAGGCCATAATTTTTCATCCGTGACTGACGATAACGGTGAAACGGCCTGCTCCATGAGTAAACGACCTGATACCACATCGATGATTGGAGAGCGCAAGCGGATCCCTGATCCACGCTTTAAAAATCAATGCCGTACAACACGATTGTTTTCTCCACGCTATCCCTCAGTTCAAGAAGAATTAATACAGTGGCTAAAACGTGCTGCCGCTGCTCCCGAATACCCTCTTTTTGTTCATGTTCTTCCTTTGCATCCGCCCTTAGAAGTAAATCTTGCTTCATACAGAAGTAATGTTGAACTTTTGCGAAGCTTACAGGAGCCTTACAGTTTGTTTAGCTTTCTCCACCCTTGTGGCGATCGCTATATTCGCGCAGGTAATTGTAATGCAGCAACTGAACAATCAATTTTTGGCGCCAACTCCGCTTCCATTCAGGATCTATCCTGTCAGGAGGCAGCAATGAAAATAGTGACGAGGCTTTTAAAAACGCAGCATGATTACTTAAATGCTGCCGATGATTTAGGGTTAACCCAAGGGATTGAACCCTCAACCATTTCAGAGGATCTTTATCAATCCTCTTTTACTTGCTGAGATAGGATATATTGGGTGGAAAAATTGGCTAATTACCACCCAATCTTCCAAATTCGACTGGTGTTTTAACATAAAATAGATTTGCATTTTCTTCACGAAGGAATTGAAGCAATTTATTCGTTTCCTCCTCTGTAACGATCATGCTCACTTCAACAGGTTGATCTAAAAGCTCAAAAAAATGCGCACTATGAACTTTGCGATGCTCTCCGAATCCCATCGTGCCAAAAAAAGCTGTCGCTCCAGCGATTCCGCGCTCCCGTGCAACCTCTATCAGCCACTCGTAAAGAGGTGTTTTTCCATGGCGTTCATTTTGTTCCATAAAAAATTTTAATTGATACCCTTTTTCCACTTTCAGACCCTCCTTGCCCCAAAAATTAAATTTCTTTGCATAATTAATTGGTAAAATTATGCGAAAAATCAAATTTACTGCAAAACTTTGACGCTCTGGCTCCCCTCACTTCCTTCAATAAATTGCCTATCATTTATTTGGGTATGGTTTCGAATCATCACAAGGAAAGGGATGAAACCTAATGCCAATAGAAAAGACAGTTGATACAAGCCAACCCACCCGACTTGCATTTGTAACATTGCAGCAACAGGGCCTGAAAAAATCCGAGGCAAAGCTGAGATTGCAACCAAGAGTGAAAATTGGGTTGCAGTATAAGGTTGCTTCGTAAGCCTCATAAAGAACGCCACTAAAGCAGTCGAACCCATTCCTGCTGCGAAGTTGTCGCAAATAACTGCAATCGCAAATAAAGATAAACTTTTTCCTACTATGGCAAGAACAATAAATAAGAGATTGGTTAAGGCCTGCAAAAGACCAAAAACAAATAACGCACGAAATAATGACCAACGAATGAGTAGAATTCCGGCAACTAACCCACCTAACAAGATAGAACTAATCCCCATCATTTTATTGACATAGCCAATAGTATCAATTGAAAAGCCTACACCCTGAATTAGAAACGGCATTACAATGCCGCTGGTTGTGGCGGTAAATGCTTCGCCTAACTTGTAAAATAGGACAAAAAACAGTAGAGGTATTATTCCGCGTCGCGCAAAAAGTTCCTTCACTGGAGCGATGAACAACTCGACAAAACTACCCGACTGATTATCTTCATATCGAGATGGTTCACTGCTCAATAGTGTAGCTACAATTCCCACTAGCATTAGAACGCCCATCAGGCGGTAAGTGTAAGCCCAACCAAGATGTTTCGCCACAACGAGCGCAAACCCTCCTGCAATGAGCAAAGCTAAACGATAACCAAATGTTGCTAAAGAGGCCCCTAAACCATGCTCTTTAGTAGGTAAATATTCCACTCGGTGTGCATCAATGGCTACGTCTTGGGTTGCTGAAAAGCAGGCACAAGCAAAAGCGAGAATTGCCATTAATTCTGGGGATTTATTCGGCGATAACCATGCCATGCAATTAAAGCCTAACAGTAATGCAAATTGCATCACAAGCATCCAGCTTCGCCGTTTACCCAAAGGAAGAATAGAGTACCGATCGAGTATTGGGCCCCAGGCAATACGATACACATAAGGCATACCTACCAAACTTAACATGCCAGTAGCTAAAACGGACATACCGGCATCTGCGAACCAAGCTTGTAAAGTACTGCTTGTAAGCGCTAAAGGAAGCCCTGAAGAAAAGCCCAGCAAAAAAACAATTAATAGGCGTTTGTTCATGCTTGGAAATACTCGAGAATTTAAATTGGTATTTATCCCAGCCTCCTGAGCGACTGGGATAAAACGCATTTTACGCGTCAGACTTCTTCACTGAAATCAGATGAATTTTGAAAATTAAAGTTTCATTAGGTCCAATTGGGCCGCCAACGCTACGTGGGCCATAAGCCAGATTGGAAGGGATATACACTTCCCAAGTAGAACCTGCTGGCATTAATTGCAGTGCTTCAGTCCAACCTGGAATAACTTGAGAAACTTTAAAGGTTGCAGGTTTGCCTGTCTTTTCAGTACTGTCGAAAACCTGGCCGTCAATCAGCTTGCCGGTGTATTCCACAGTAACGACGTCATCCTTGGTCGGTTTAGCACCATCGCCTCGTTCAAGGATTTTATACTGCAAACCGCTAGGTAAACTAACAACACCTTCTTTTGATTTATTTTCGTTAAGGAAAGCTTCTCCTTTCGACTTATTCTCTTCAGCTTTCTTATTGAATTCTGCGCTGCGTTTCATCATTAGATCTTTTTGAAACTTATTTAGCACATCCTTCATCTGGTCGTCGGTCAGCAACAATTGGCCGCCGCTCATTCCATCTTGTAAACCTTTTGCCATAGCAGCAGGACTAATTTCTATTCCCTGCTTTTTAAAATTCTTACCCAAATCAGCACCAATGCTGTATGAGAGCTTTTCTGTGTCTGTAGTCAATGATGTTCCTGGTGCAGAAGTTGTCGCATCAGTTGTAGCGGTTGCAGCTATTGTCGTTGACATTGCCAAACCCATGGCAGCTGCAGCGACCAATCTCATCTTCATAAACAATCCCCTTTTGTCTTTTCAGAATAGAACTTTGCGAAAATGCTCCACCATTCTGCCTAAATTTGAGTAAAATTACCAGTAAGGTAAACTTAATTTAATAGGAAACTTTAATGTTGCCTGTTGTTAATCGTTTGGTTTCCTTCTAAACTTGACATTATTTAATCATAGAGTTTTTGTACCATGAGTATCAGTGTGTTCGACTTATTTTCCATCGGTATCGGCCCATCGAGTTCGCATACAGTTGGTCCTATGCTTGCAGCCAATGCGTTTTTGGATCTGCTTGAGAAAAAGGAATATTTTGAGAAAGTAGCTCGAATTAAAATTGAACTTTATGGATCCCTAGCTTTAACAGGTAAAGGACATGGTACCGACAAAGCCATCTTAAATGGTTTGGAGGGTAAATCGCCTGAGACCGTTGCGCCTGAAAGTATGGTTCCTCGCATGCAGGAAATTATTTCTTCTTGCACCCTTAACCTGTCAGGGAAAAAAATCATTCCTTTCCATGAACAGAATGATTTTTTACTTTATCAGAAGGAATTATTACCAAAACACAGCAACGGCATGCGATTTTTGGCTTATGATAACGCAGGTGCAATTCAAATCAGTCAAGTTTATTATTCGATCGGCGGTGGTTTTATTACGACAGAAGAGGAATTTGACAAACCTTCGACAACGCTCGCTCCGCCGCCCTACCCGTTTTCTACTGCCCGGGAGTTGATGAGGCTATGCCAGGAGAATCGCCTGACTATTGCGGAACTAATGATGACAAATGAGCTAACCTGGCGCGATAAAACAGCTATTCAGCAAGGCATTCTCACCATAGCAAAAGTCATGACCGAATGCATCGAAAATGGTTGCAAACACCCAGGTATTTTACCTGGAGGATTAAATTTAAAACGGCGCGCACCTGATTTGTATAAAAAGTTAATTGAGCATAAAGGGGTGACTAGCATTTTTGAACAGTCAGACATTATGAATCGACTTAACCTGTACGCTATGGCAGTGAACGAAGAAAATGCGGCTGGAGGAAGAATTGTAACTGCACCCACCAATGGCGCGGCAGGTATTATTCCAGCGGTTCTTAAGTATTGCCAAGAAGCACATGATAGACTCAATGATGAAGATATCTACACCTACTTCTTGACCGCTGCAGCTATCGGTATTCTCTATAAAGTGGGTGCATCTATTTCGGGTGCCGAAGTTGGTTGCCAAGGCGAAGTGGGGGTCGCTTCCTCAATGGCGGCTGCTGGCCTAACAGCTGTTTTGGGTGGAACAATTGCACAAATAGAAAATGCGGCTGAAATTGCTATGGAACACCACCTTGGGATGACCTGCGATCCTGTTTTAGGTTTGGTGCAAATTCCCTGCATAGAACGTAATGCAATGGGCTCAGTTAAAGCAGTTAATGCTTCAAGAATGGCACTTATTGGAGATGGTCAACATCAAATTTCATTGGACAAAGTGATAAAGACCATGAAAAAAACAGGTGAAGACATGCAAAGCATCTATAAAGAAACCTCCCTGGGAGGCTTGGCAGTAAATCTTCCTGAATGCTAGGGGTGATTATTTACAAAAAGGTCGGGTAGGCCGTTATGCTACCCAACCCACTCTGAACAAGCGTTATGCTAAGCGCGTAATCACCACCCTATTTTCCGCCCAACCAAATTTGGCCCACTTCGCGCAATTTATGCTCATTGAATGAATACAACTATTACGCTCTCATTAACAACGTCCTTTTTTCCATGACAAGCACATTGAACAACAACAAACCCACAATCACCAACCAGGCTCCCGTAAGCATTTCCACAAACGCTTGCAAAGGACTTTTGCCTAGATACCCCATGATCATCACAGCCAAAGCAGCGGTAGACATATTGATAAAACTCATCATTGAAGAACAGCTTGCTTTATCTGCTAAAGCGTTAGAGGCAATGAATGATCCACCTGCAAACAGTAACCCCCCAAAAAGATACAACACGGATGTACTAATGAAAAACCAAGCTGGGGAAGTGGAATTGGAATACATCATGATTAAAATACTAGTAATACCTAATGCACAACCACTTAACCCAACTCTAACAACTTGAACAGCAATAAATCGATTTAACAGAACCTTAGCCCATAACCCTCCAAGCAGCATGCCCATCATATTGAGTAAATTCCAATACCCGTATTTCGCAGCAGAGATATGTAACACCTCATTAGCAATTTGAGGACCTGCTGCAGAAAAGCAATAACCAATTATTGAACAAAAACCTACCACCAAAGCATATAGAACTAAAATTCTAGAAGAAAGAGCTTGCTTGTAACTATGTATGATATCTTTGAAATGAATGGGCTGTTGCTCTTCTAAGGTTTCATTAAAAACCTGTGTGCCCCAAAGCATCAACAAACCGTGAACAAGTAAAAATAGAAAACAATAAGTCCAATTCCAATATTCAGCTATCAATCCGCCGATGGTGACAGCCATACCGATTCCAATTGTAAACGACAAGATGGTGTAAGACATGGCTGTTTTTCGTTGATTTTCAACCAGCCATTCATTAATCAGCATGAAAGTACATGACAGACCACTCGCTGCACCCAAAGCACTGACTAAACGCCCAATGATAATTAACCAATAAGCACTTAAGGCCAAACCGAGTAAACAAAGCAAAATTCCAATTAAATTAATGCATAAACCAATACGCAAGGCATAAACCCTGCCCCAACGATTTGCAATTGGCCCATAAATTAATTGGCCAATAACATAGCCAATAAGAAAAGATGAAACCATCCATTCGACTTGCCCCATACCTAAACCAAATTGTATTTGAATAAATGGTAAGGCTGGAGTCACAATAGCCGCCGAGAAAGAAGCGATAGAAATATAGCTTAGCAACCATGCAATTCGGAGATTTGAAATCATAATCTGTCTCTTTTTTAACCATGGCCTTTAGTATAATAATTAACAGAGGACTAATAAATGTAGGAATTGGTTAATTTCTTTTAACTAAAAGTTAATAAACTATGTTAAGGTAAAAGCTCTTCATCCTCCAACTTCCCGATAGCCCTTTTCTTGGTATGATCTGCCGCTAACATCACATACATTCCAGGGACAACGAATAAGGTAAAAAGAGTCCCTATCGAAATACCTGTTGCGATCACAAGACCAATATTAAATCGACTTTCAGCTCCAGCCCCAGTAGCGAGAATGAGGGGAATAACCCCAAGAACCATCGCCGCTGTTGTCATTAAAATTGGACGCAAACGAATCGCTGCAGCTTGTTGAACAGCCTCTCGTTTCCTTTTCCCACTGAGTTGCAGTTCATTCGCAAATTCAACGATAAGAATACCGTGCTTACTGATTAAACCTATTAAGGTTACCAAGCCGACTTCACTATAAATATTCAGTGTTGCATGGCCAACACCAAGGCTGACAAAAATCATTGCTCCACATACTGACATCGGCACACTGATGAGAACAATTAATGGATCGCGGAAGCTTTCGAACAAAGCTGCCAGTGATAAGAAAATAATCAGCAAGGCAAAGAAAAACGTGAGCACTAAACTTGATCCTTCCTGTATAAATTGTCGAGATTGTGCAGCGTAATCAACATAATAGCCCTGTGGTAATACTGTTTTTGCAATCGTTGCAAAAGTAGTTAAGGCTTGATCCATGGATATACCAGGAAGGGCAACTGCCGAAATAGTTACTGAATTAAGTTGCTGAAAATGGTTTAAGGATTCAGGAACCACCTCCCTTTTCAAATCCGCAACAGTTGAGAGGGGTATAGAGGAGCCGTCAGCCGTTCTGATGTAGTAATTGAGTATCTGCTCAGGATTTAAGCGCGTACTACGCTTGACTTGAGGAATGACCTGATAAGAACGCCCTGCATAATCAAAATAATTAATATATCCTTCGCTAAGCGCGGAACCAAAAAGATTTCCGATATCCTGCATAGTTAACCCGAATTGGGCCACTCGATCACGGTCAATCATCACTTTAGTTTGAATTTGATCAATTTTAAGATCAGGATCAATGTAAGCATAAATCCCAGCAGCACGAGCCTTTGTTAGAATTGTCTCAAGCACTTTATTTAAATTTTCGAACGTTTCTGTTGTCGTAACGACAAATTGAATAGGTAGGCCGCTTCCTCCACCAGGTAGAGAAGGCAATTGGAAAGCGGCAATTTTAGCACCCGCAATTTGATCAAGTTGCTTTTGAATGATCGGCTGAAGCTCATTCGTTGTACGTGTTCGCTGATCCCATGGCTTCAGAACCATACCCACAATGGATTTATTCAGCCCACCATTACCATCCACTTGGAAAGTATGATCAGTTTCAGGATATTTTCTAAACAGGTCATTCACTTGTTTTGAATAAAGTTTGGTTTGGACCAACGACGCGTTTGCTGCGGCAGTAATTTGCGCGATAATGATCCCTTGATCTTCTTGCGGTGCAAGTTCAGAGTCTGAAGTAATAAATAGGAAATAGTTACTCAACAAAATGATGATAGCGAAAACAGCAATAACTGGAAGATAATTTAATGACTTAGCTAATGCCATATCATAACCATGCTCCAATTTTCTAAATAACCGATCAACTTTAGCCATAATGCGGCCTCTAGCCCCTTCCTTCCCTGCTTTAAGAAATTTTTCACACATCACCGGAGAAAGCGTAAGGGCAATCACGGCCGAGACTGTAACGGCACCAGCTAGGGTAAAAGCAAATTCGGTAAATAACGCACCTGTTAGTCCGCCCATGAAACCAATAGGAGCATATACTGCAATAAGCACCACAGTGATCGCCATGATAGGATTAGCTAATTCTCTAGCACCTAGAATGGCTGCTTTGAATTTCGTCTGCCCTTCCTCAATGTGGCGTTGCACATTTTCCACCACAATAATTGCATCATCAACTACCAGCCCGATAGCGAGTACTAACGCCAAAAGCGTTAATAAATTGATTGAATACCCTAGTGCCAACATGATAAAAAATGTACCAATTATAGACAGTGGAATCGCTACAAGAGGTATAATTACCGAACGTATGGAACCTAAAAAAATAAAAATAACCAATGTGACAATGATAAACGCTTCCATCAAAGAGCTAATTACCTCGTGGATGGAAGAATCAACGAAGAGACTGGCATCGTAGGTTATGTTTGAGCTTAAGCCTTGTGGCAATTGTGCTTTGATAACAGGATATATTTTCTTAATGTCGCTGATGACCGTCAGAAGATTCGCAGATGGTGCTACGGTAATACCGATATAGACAGCGGTGCGGCCATCAAAACCGACAGACTGGTTATAGTTTTGCGCACCAAGCTCGATATTCGCAACATCTTCTAAGCGAATGATCGCACCATTTTGTGCTTTGATCACCATTTTTTTGAATTGATTAACATCAGTTAAATTAGTATTCGCTGAGAAATTTTGAATAAACATTTGCCCATCTGTGCGCCCTACTGCAGAAATAAAATCATTATTCGCAAGAGCCGCTCCAATTTCTGCAGCTGAGATACCAAACCCAGCAAGTTTTACAGGATCCAGCCAGGCTCTTAGGGCGAAAGTCTGATTTCCTAAAATTTGCGCATTTTGTACTCCGTTTACGGCTTGCAATTTAGGCTGTACCACACGAATCAAATAGTCAGTAATTTTATTGATAGGCAGTTCATCACTATAAAATCCGATGTACATTGAATTAATTGTTTGCCCCACAGAAACAGTAATAACAGGAAGCTGGGAATTCGCTGGTAACTGATTAAGAACAGCATTGACCTTGGTAGTAATATCCGATAACGCTTTCAGTGGATCATAGTTTAAAAGGAGATTAATGGTAATTGTACTAGTGCCCTGCGTGCTGGTTGAAGTCATATAGTCAATACCGCCAGCTTGAGCGATTGAATTCTCTAAAGGTGTGGTAATGAAACCTGCAACGACGGCGGGATCGGCACCCGTATAAGTCGTAGTCACAGTAACAATTGCGTTCTCAGTAAACGGGTATTGCATGACCGGCAACAGATTAATCGAGCGCAAGCCTAAGACTAAAATCAACAGACTCACCACCGTTGCTAGTACTGGCCGCCTAATAAAAATATCCGTAAACTGCATCTGCCACGGTCCCTTCTTAAGTTTAAATCACAGGCTATTTTTCAAATAACAACAAACATCATTGCTGCATCCAGCGATACTGAGGGTTTTTACTTTTCAGTTATCTTAGGCGCAGCCTGATTACTTGGTTGTATCGTATTATTTATCTTGATACGGCTACCATTTTTAAGTTTCAATTGCCCACTCGTGACGACAATATCGCCCAGTTTTAGTCCTTTCAGAATAGCAATTTGATCCCCTCTTGTTTCCCCTACTTCAACAAAAACTTGTTGGACAAAAAGGATGGGCTGGTTATTGCTATCATTTTTTCCACTGTTCTTAACCACGTAAACAATATCCCCATAGGGGTTAAAACTGACTGCCGATTGTGGCAGAGTCAGATAAGTTCTCGGCATTTCAGTATCTATTTCACCATTGACAAACATACCTGGCTTCAATTCATAATCGGGATTAGGAATAGTCGCCTCCACGAGTACGTTCCTTGTGTTTGTATCAACTACCGGCTGGATCGTTGTTATTTTTCCCCTGAATGTCCGCGTTGGAAATGTATCCGTCACAACTGTAACAATCTGTCCTATTTTTAATCTAGCCAAGACTTGTTGTGGGACATAAAAATCAGCATAAATAGGATCGAGCGATTGTAATGTGGTGACAGTATCCCCCACATTTAGATATTGTCCAGGATTAATATTATTAACACCTAATTGGCCTGAAAAGGGAGCTCGAATCGTTTTTTTCTCTGTTGTAGCCGTTTGCTCTTCGACCTGAGCTTGTAAATTTTTTAGAGTCCATAAATCAGTATCAACGGTTTGTTTGCTGACTGCACGTGCCTCATATTGAGCCATATCACGTAAATAGGTAATCTTTGCTAACTCAACTTGGGCTTGTAAAGAATGTAGCTGCCCCAGCTCTGTCCCCGCATTTAACTGCACTAACACTGCCCCTTTTTCAACCCTGGAACCAGGCGTAAAATAAATGGTTTGCACCATGCCAGCGAGTTCAGTCGTGACATTAACGCCAACGCGCGCACGAGTACTGCCAACCGCCTTTAATTTGGGTTGCCATAGCGATGACTCTACCCTCATCGTCGAAACTGTTGCTGCAGGCTCTTGCATGGAGGCCAAATATTTTTTGGTCATTGCTGATTTAAATGTTTTCCAACCAAAAATTAAGCCAAACAAAAGACCTACGCAAACTAGCATGATGATCATTTGTTTTTTCAATAAAATCTCACTCCTAAAAGGCAAAATAAATTTATATAAAAACCCCTCAACCCAAGTAGATCCTTTCGTCAGAAATAATCATTAAATCATAAACACTCTTTAACACACCAGGGCTTATGCCACCATCCTCCGCCCAGTGCCTGAAACAAAGCAGCCGTATCCGCAAAGCGCGTGGCCTGGGCTTGGATTCGGCTAATTCGGGTTTGCAGGTACTGTTGCTGCGCATTGAGCAAATTAATATAACTTGTACCCCCTAAGCGATATTGTGCCATGGTTAGATTAAGTGATTGACGAGCCGATTCCTCAGCTAACGCCTGAGCTTGCAAGGCTCGCGCATCTGTTTCAAGCGCACGCAAAACGTCTGCAACATTTTGAAATGCTTGAAGCACCGTTTTTCGGTATTGAGCATCAGCTTGTTGGTAGGCTGCGATTGCAGCTCGGCGCTGAGCCAATAACGCGCCGCCATGAAATAGAGGCTGGGTAACTTGTCCCATAATACTCCAGATATTGTTTTGTGCCGAAAACAAATTGGACAAGGAAGAACTTATCCATCCATAGTAACCGGTGATATCCAACTTTGGAAATAAATTGGCTGTCGCAACCCCAATTTCAGCACAAGCAGAATGAAGTAGAGCTTCTGCAGCACGAACATCAGGCCGCTGACGCACAAGTAACGATGGTAAACTTACAGGTAAGTTAACTGGCAATCTTAACTGATCAAGATCAACTGTTGGCAAAGACTCCTCAGGAAAAGAACCCACGAGTACAGCAAGCGCATGTTTATTTTGCGATAAATTTTTTTCCAAAGGAGGTAACGTTGCTTTCGTTTGTTCCAATAATGTTTTTTGGGTTGCTACATTAGCCTGAGAAACACCTCCCAGTTGGTATTGCTTTCTCAAAATATTGAGTAAGGTTTGTTGTTCGCTAATAAGCTGCTTAGTAACCTCAATCTGTGCTTTATATGAGGCAATGGTAATTGAAGTGGTGACAATATTAGAGGTAAGTGTAAGATAAGCAGCAATCACTTCGAACTGTTGATTATCGACTTTTGCTCGCAATGATTCGATTTCCCGTCTAGCTCCGCCAAACAAGTCCACGGTGTAGGATAAATTAATCGAGGCGTTAAAAAGATTATAAGTAAATGCTCTATTTCCTCCTACGTCACCAATATTAACTGTTGAATAACGTTGCCTTTGGGCAAATCCTGATGCATCAAAAGCAGGCCAAAGCGTATTACCAATCTGGACATTTAAATTTTCTTTGGCTTGACGAAGGGCAGCCATGGCTGAAGACAAATCCGGGCTATTCGCTAATCCTTTACGTATGAGTGCATTGATGGCCGGGGAATGAAATAATTCCCACCATAATTCAGGAATGTCTTTTCCAGTAATAAATTTTTGCGTAGGGCCACCAGGTACTGGGGCATTGGCTGTCTTTGCCGGGATAGGTGTTTCTGTGTAGCGTTTGACCCTGAATCCGCCAGGCGTACGAAAATTAGGCCCGACCATACAGGCGGACAGAAAAACTGAGAGTAAAAAGATCGCAATTATTATTCTTATTTGAGCCCAACCCACTTGGTACATTCCTTTGCAAAAACGATAAGTGATTCTTGTATCAAGTTAATCTAATTAGGATAACCGAGGCGAGATAATCTTTCATTAACTATTTAAAATTACCAGGAAAATTCAAGCGGTTTCATCTAAAACTCAATTTTTATAGCGAGTTGGATTAACAAATAATTGGTAAGCGTTTAAAACCCCTTCATCGTAAAAACAATCAGCAATGGCATAACCGATTACCGCTGCTAGAAGCGAATTAACGTACAGCAACGGGATAGAATCACGCTGCCATGGCGGGATATGCCACTCTTGAAATAATTTTTTCAACTGCTTAGTTTGGCCGTGCCAGTTGAATAATTCCCCCCCTGTGCGAAATCGAACCTCAACCTTAGCCTGTTCCGGTAATACTAAGCCTTTGTCCCGCTGTTCAGCGTAAATCTTGCCTAGACCCTCTATAGTAAGAGGCTTAGGGAAAGAAGGCCACATTCTAGCCTGAAAGACAATTTTGGGCTCATGTTTTATAAGATAAAGCGTTTGCTGATAGCGTCTTACACAAGCATCTTTCCAAGCCACTAGGGGATTGGCATCTTCTTTTGCTTGAATCACTTCTTTAATCACGCGATTAAAAATTAATGTGCTTGGTAATTTAACTTGGTTACATTTAAACCATACACGCAATACATTGCTAAGGCGAGCCTGACTTAAAGCATGGAGGGATGCAACAGGCAGTGTCATTGAAGACTCATTAAGTGATGGGCAGTCAATTCGAGCTAAATCATCCAAATTGGCTTTGGCTTGTTGACAATGCTGGGTCGTCCGTCCAAGATTAGTCTCAATTGCTGGCCAACGTTGTTGCAAAACGGGTAACACTTGATGTCTTAGAAAATTTCTTGTGTAAGATACATCCAAGTTACTTTCGTCATCTACCCATTTTAATTGATGAAATTGGGCATAATCCTCTAAACTTTGACGAGAGTAATGCAGAAAAGGCCTAAGCAGTTCACCTTGAGCAAATTGCTTTATAGGTGCCATGGCAGCTAATCCATCAATTCCTGCACCGCGGAAAAGTTGTAGAAGCAAGGTCTCAGCTTGATCATTTAAATGATGGCCTAAAACTAAAGCATCATTCTCGTTAAGTAAGCGGGCAAAAGCCTTGTATCTAGCTTTCCTTGCTTCTTCCTCGATATTCGCTTGTCGAGTAAATTCGACTTGCTCAATTACCAAAGGGATTTTGTAGCCGCTGCAAAATTTCTCACAATGTTTTTGCCAAGTGAGCGCGTTGGGACTGAGCCCATGGTTAATGTGTACTGCAGTTAATTTATTAGTTAATGAACAATGACTAATCAAATTGTGCAGCAAGACAGTGGAATCAAGTCCACCGCTATAGCCAATGTATAATCTACGATATCGGTCTAGTTTTTTAAGCCAATCCGTATCTAGAAGGGATCTAGTCACAAGCACCCATAGCCATAAATTTGTTGTATCGTTGTTGTAACAGTTCGTTTACTGGAATATTTTTTAACGCGTTCAATTCATTGATTAATATATTTTTGAGACGAGAAGTCATATCCACAACATTACGATGGGCTCCCCCTAAAGGCTCCTCTACTACCTCATCAATTAAGCCTGCTTCAAGAATTTTATCTGCTGTAATTCCCATGGCTCGGGCTGCTTCGCTTGCTTTTGCCGCATCCTTCCACAAAATGGAAGCACAACCTTCTGGCGAAATCACTGAATAAATTCCATACTGCAACATCAATACCCTATCTCCAACGCCAATTGCCAAAGCACCACCTGATCCGGCTTCACCCGTGACTGTACAGATGATAGGCGTTTTTAGTTTGGCCATTTCAAGCAAATTTCTAGCGATGGCTTCAGATTGGTTACGTTCCTCTGCACCAATCCCGGGATAAGCTCCTGCTGTATCAATAAAGGTGAAAATAGGTAGCTTGAATTTTTCAGCCATTTTCATTAAACGCAATGCTTTTCGATATTCTTCAGGACGGGCCATCCCGAAATTGCGGTATACTTTTTCTTTCGTGCGTTTACCTTTCTGGTGCCCTAAAATCATAACCGGCTCACCATTTAATCGCCCAAGCCCACCAATGATAGCAGGCGCGCTTGAATAATGCCTATCACCGTGCAGCTCTTGAAAATCGGTGAAAATATTTTCAATGTAGTCGGTTGTTTGTGGGCGGAGGGGATGCCTTGCCATTTGCGCAACCTGCCAAGGCTCCAAATTGGCAAATATATTTGCGGTTAATTCTTGGCATTTGGTTTCCAGACGTGCAATTTCCTCGGTTAAATTCACTTCATTATCACTGCCCACCATCCGCAGTGCTTGAATTTTCTGATTTAATTCCTCAATAGGCTGTTCAAAATCCAAAAATTGTCGGCTCATTCACTTACTCGTTTGGAGAATTTATTTTCATGCGCTATGATACCCGTAACTGCTTTTTGACGCTACCGTTCCCTCGCATTCTATGTCGATAAATGCCCAATTGATGTCAGCTGATGACTGTTATTTAAAAACATCCCGTATCGATATCTGGGAATTTCCACTGGATAAAGCTTTTGATCGAGCAAATTCTTTGCTCGATGAAACCGAATTAACCCGAGCGAATCGTTATCATTTTGACCGTCATAAACGCCGTTTCACGATTGCGCGAGCCAGCTTACGTCTTATTCTAGGTCGCTATCTTCATCAAGAAGGCCATCATTTGACTTTTAACTACAGCCAACATGGTAAGCCCCAAGTCAATCATGACCTGGCAATTCAATTTAATCTGAGCCATTCAGGTGAGCTTGCCTTATTAGCCGTAGGAAATCAATTTCCTCTCGGCATCGATTTGGAGTTTTTTTCAGCAAGACCTTATGATGGTATTGCTGAAAGTTTATTTTCAGAGCAAGAATTGCAAATTTTCTTAAAACTACCGAATTATTTAAAGCCCCAGGTTTTTTTTCATATTTGGTCTCAAAAAGAAGCGTTTATCAAGGCCATTGGTTTAGGCCTCAGTTACCCTACTAAACTGTTTTCTGTTCCTGTTTTTGCTAAGGAGGCTGAACTCATTACTGATTCTATCCATAATTGTCAATGGATAATGCGTTCCTTCATGCCTAAAGTAGCCTTAAGCGCCGCTCTTTGCCATCATCCTGGGATTAAAGAATTAAGGTATATTCGGCTTGATAATCCTGCTGTGCTTTTTTAATAATAATTCAGTGTTTTATAAGAATTTTTTACTATTGCGATTTAGGGCGCACGTTCGCGTAATTGAACGCCAAAATGCACCCAACTCATATCCAATGAACCATTGCACTTTGTCATCTTAGGTATATACTCAAACTTAGACAAGGACAGTGTACTAGGGATATTTTTATGACAAAGACCAAAATTGATTTAGAGCAAGATGCAGCCGATTTAAAACGCAGTTGGGGGTGGTTACTCGCTCTGGGTATTTTATTCGTTATATTAGGTTGTATTGGCCTAGGGATGGTTGTTGGTTTAACCCTTGCCAGCATGCTTTTCCTCGGTATCCTCCTCATTATTGCCGGATGTTCACAATTCGTAGATGTTTTTAAAGCCAAAAAATGGGGCGCTGTTGCCTGGCATGCCCTAATTGCCGCCTTATATATCATCGGTGGCGGGTTAGTTATTTATGATCCTTTCTTAGCCTCGATTTTGATTACAGCCTTATTGGGTAGTGTATTAATTATCATTGGCCTTACTCGCTTTATTATGGCATTAAAACTTAAGGGCTCATCAGGATGGGGTTGGCTATTGCTGGCGGGAATTGTCGCCATTGTTTTAGGGGTAATGATCCTGATGAAATGGCCTATCAGCGGATTATGGGTTATCGGATTATTTATTGCCATTGAAATGATCGTCGACGGTTGGACCTATATCTTTCTAGCGCTTGGAATTCGTCGTAGTTAATTGTCTGCCAGAGTTAGAAAAAGCGAAGCCATGCAGATTGGGAGGGCGACCCAATCTGCCCAACTGAATAGACGATCAAGGCCCTCACTTCGCCAGTGAAGCCCTATCCCTTCAAGCAAATTGTGCTTAAAATAAGCATAGTTTTTCACTTCCTTTATTGAAGGATTAGGCAATTGAATATCAAGACGAGACAATTTAGTAAGACACAGTTAGAACTGATTCATCAACTTTCTGATGGTCATTGTCACAGTGGTAAATTGATCGCTGAAAAACTGGGCGTATCACGCACAGCAGTTTGGAAACACATCACCCAATTGGCAGAATTTGGTTTAGCTATTCACCGTATTCCGCAACATGGCTATCAATTAACCCAACCCTTGGTTCCACTTGATGAACAATTAATCCATCAACATTTAAAAAGTAAGCGATTTAGTAAAAAAGCCAATATTCATCTTTTTGCGGCAGTCGATTCTACGAATCAATTTTTAAAAGAATTATCCCCTACGTCTTCAATTGATATTTGCTGCGCTGAGAAACAAACACGAGGGCGTGGGCGTTTTGGGCGAGAGTGGTATTCACCCTTTGGCGAAAATATTTATTTTTCCGGTCGCTGGGATTTGAACTGCTGCTTATCTCGTCTATCCGGATTAAGTCTTGTAGTCGGCCTTGCAATCTTAGCCAGCTTGCAAGCGATTCATATTAGCCAGAATATTCGCATAAAATGGCCAAATGATCTGATGTGGGGTAACAAAAAACTGTGCGGTATTCTTATAGAAGTGATTGCTGAAACGAATAGCTGTGCCCAAGTGATCATTGGCATTGGAATGAATGTGAATACTGCAACTCAAGAACACCCCCTTCCCGACAAGCCTTGGTGTTCTTTGTACGAAATAACAGGTCAGCGCTTCGATCGCAATCTTATTTTAGCCAACCTCATCTACTACTTAGATCAGTATTTAAATCAATTTTTAGTTGCTGGATTTGGTGCATTCACCGCTGATTGGCAAAAAGTTGATTATTTACAAGGGCAATTTATTCAGGTTTCACAACCTACCGGTAGAATCAGCGGTTATGCTTGTGGTGTTAATGAATTAGGCCTGTTATGCCTTAAAGACGATGAAGGAAAACTGCATTACCTTTCTTCTGGAGATACTTCATTGAGACTATAATTGGCAGTTGCTTGTCATTCTCTGAGTTTAAAGGACTGGAAAGTATTGTATGGCGGGGGCTAGCGTTTTAGATTCTAAAACTTGATGGAAAATTTGGGGGTCTTAAAACTTTGAAGGTTTGTCCCGAGCTAAGAACCTCCTGTCTACTCGGGACTGGACGACTGCGAATGAATCCGGTTGTTATACAGTCTCTTCTGTTGTGCCTGGCGCTTCTTTTTCTTGTTGAATTCTTAGGTAAATTTCTTCACGGTGTACTGAAACGTCTTTTGGTGCGTTAATGCCTAATCGCACTTGATTTCCTTTCACCCCCAAAACAGTGATATTTACATCATCACCAATAATCAATGTTTCGCCGATACGGCGAGTTAAAATCAACATATCAATCTCCCTTCTACATAACAGTTACCCTCTAAATCCATAGAAGACTTCCATGGCGCTTCAGGCAACTACACTTTGTGTAAAACACAACCAAAAATTTACTTCTCGATCATAATTTTACACAACCATTCTTAACAAAATATTAACTTGGCCCTTTTTTTAAAATTTTAAGGGCTTGAAAATACAAAATTACTCTTTTTGTCCTGCTTTAAACTTCAAAGCCAAGAAGATTAGCGGAAGGTAAGCAATCAGCAAACCCAAACCACCATCGATAAAATCAAACCCAACTGCTATTGCTATAGGTAATAACCAAAGTATGTTAATGACTAAAGTCCCTAATGTCACAAGCAAATGGTTACCATAATAGCGTGAGGCATGTTGATAGGCGTGGCTGCGGTGTGCTTCAAAAATAATTTCACCACGCATCACCCGACCCAATAATGTTACCGTAGCATCAACAATAAAAACACCCAAAAGTATCATCCAAGCCCAAAAAAAATTTTGATTTAATTTCGTGGACTGGATTGACAAAATTCCCAAAATAAGCCCTAGGAAACCACTTCCAGCATCTCCCATAAATATTCTTGCTGGAGGGAAGTTCCAAAATAAAAATCCAGCAACGGCAAAAGCCAAACCAATGGGTAGGTAGATCGCATTAAGGTTACTTTCGAGGTAATACAATCCCACACCACCAAGACAAACAAATACGGCTTCCGTAGCAGCAATACCATCAATGCCATCCATAAAATTATACAAGTTAAGCAACCAAACTAAATAAAAAATAGCTAGAGCATTAGTAAGCAACTTATTCGATAAAGTCCATGCAAAAAAAGGGATTTCTGGCATACCTCCAAGCAGGTATAACGCACAGCCGCTCGCTGCAAAATGACTTAACAATCGCCATTTTGCGGGAATGCTGTATCGATCATCTAAAAACCCGACAGCCGCAATAAGTGAGCCAGGGATCAGCAACGCTGCAGCTAAAGGGCAGCTTATCAAGTTACAATAAAATAACGAGATCACTGTTAATAAAAAACAAATAACAAAAGATAAACCTCCGCCTCTTGGCGTAGCTATCAGGTGTGAGCTCCGATGATTTGGTACATCAAGCATATTGGTTGCCAATGCGTAACGGCGTAATGCCCATGTCAGAGTGCAAGATAGACTAAAAATTAAAAGGCAATATAACCAAATCATCTTTTCTCCAGCTACTCCAAGCTACTGCGCCGCACCAGAGCCAACAGGCTCTGACTATTTGTGTGAAAAATTGCTGATTATACGCAAATATGACGAACATCTAAAATTTTTATTTTCTTGCTTTAAACGCAGTCTCATAAGTGATATCTTAAGCCCAAAAAATTGATAACAACTAGCATGAAGCAACTAACTGAACTCAAATCTTGGATAGCACTTGAGCAACATTCTGAATCCCTGCGCCTACTCCCGTTTAATGATTTAAAAGAAACCTTTGGTGCCCGGGATAAACTGCTTAAATTACATGCACCTGGCCTGAGCATTGATTTTACCCATCAGCGCATCAATGAAACCACACTTAACTTACTGATTGATTTAGCAAACGAGCGGCATCTAAAAGAAAAAATTAACGATCTCCTCAACGGTATTAAAGTTAATCAAAGTGAGAACAGGCCTGCTCTTCACTCTGCCCTTCGCGCTTCAGATGAAAAATCAATTTGGGTTGATGGGCATAACATCATGCCTGACATCATCGTCACCCGTGAAAAAATGAAGGAAATATCAAACCGTATTAGAGATGGACAGTGGTATGGTCATTCAGGGAAGCCAATTACCGATGTGGTCAACATAGGGATTGGCGGCTCTGACTTTGGTCCCCGATTTTGCATTAGCGCACTCAAGGATTATGTAAAATCTGATTTGGGCTTCCATTTTGTATCAGATGCCGATCCAAGGGCTTTTGAAAACGCAGTTGAAAAGCTTAAGCCAGAAACAACCCTTTTTATCATTTCTTCAAAATCTTTTACCACGACAGAAACTCTCTATAATGCAGAAAAAGCGCTGTCGTGGATAAACAATTATCAGCATTTAGATAAACATTTTATTGCCGTTACGGCTAATGTCGATAAAGCAAAAGAATTTGGCATCCCTACTATTCTGCCAATATGGAACTGGGTAGGCGGGAGGTATTCTCTTTGCTCTGCAATTAACCTCATTACCTGCATTGCCATTGGCTACGACTGCTTTAGTGAACTGCTTGCTGGCGCAAACTCAATGGATGAGCATTTTGCCACAAAGGAATTACATGAAAATATCCCTGTGCTTATAGCGCTCATTGGATTATGGAATATTAATTTCTTACATTGCTCAACTCTCCTTATCCTTGTTTATGCTAAGCAATTAGAGCAATTAGTCCCTTACATCCAGCAACTTGATATGGAAAGCAATGGAAAATCGATTGACAACCATGGACGCTCTGTCAATCATGCTACAGGCCCTATTGTTTGGGGAGGAATAGGTAATCAAGCTCAGCATAGCTATTATCAATTGCTTTGTCAGGGGACTCATAAAGTGGCTGCCGATTTTATTTCAACACTTGAATACCAGGGCGACCTTATTGACTCTTTCTGCAATGCAAAAATGCGTGTTTTAAGCGAAGGTACTAGTTCACATGCTGATCCTAACGGGTATATTCCGGGTGGTATGCCAATTAATCACATTCGTTTGGAATCGTGTTCACCTTTCTGTTTTGGTGCTTTAGTTGCCCTATATGAACACAAAGTTTATGTTCAAAGTGTACTCTGGAATATTAATCCGTTTGATCAACCGGGGGTTGAAAGTGCGAAACGCCAGAAAGCAATATTCGATAAGCAAAAACGCCAGCAAACTTTAGTTACTTCTGAAGTTGAATCAATTTAATTAGCATCTATCTTAGGCGCTTAAGTTTCCTTCTGAGTGAAACATAGAACCTATTGAAAGATTTGGGCTATTGCACCGTATTAACCCAGGCCACCGGGTTATATTTGGAGCAAACGGCCAGATTTTAGTAAGGTCTCGAGGAAACATGCCAAAACAGGGACAGCCTAGCTGTCTATCTGACTAGCCTCTATTTTTTTATCAAAATGAGGCAAATATTCACTTTCTGAGAGGGGCTTAGCAATTACATTGCTCCTGATGTTGCCATGCAGGTTGGCTAGCCAAATTTAAAAATGGCGAAACAGGCACCCACTTGAATTGTATTGCAGTCAAGGTAATAAGTAATCCCTAGCTACATCAATGCTTGTAACGCAGAATATCTTTATTCATCATTTTGGGTCTAACATTAGGCGCAAAGCTTCATCCATTGTCACTTCCGGTCTCCAATCAAGGGTTGCGCAAGTTTTGCTGATATCTATCTGAAGCGAACCACATAAACGCTGTAAATCTGCCTTTCGGCCCAAAAGATATGCAGCAACGGTCAACAAACCTTGGGGTATCGGTAATAATCGAGCTGGCAACTTCATGATTTGGCTTATTTTTCGCAGTAGATCTGTCGTTGATATATCTTCTCCGTCGCTGACAAGAAAAATTTGATTAGCGGCAGATGGATGATTCATACATCTGACAATAAGACTTAGCAAATTATTGATGGATACGAAGCTGCGTTTATTGTTTATAGCTCCTAAAGGTAAGGGGATACCTTTTTGTAACCATTGAATTAAACGCTGGAAATTTCCCTTTGCCTCAACCCCGTAAATTAAAGGCGGCCGAATGATAACAACCTCCATCTGAGTTTCTTTAGCTATGCGCAACAACCCTTGCTCCGCTTCATATTTGGAAATGGCATAAGGATTACTGGGGTTTGGCAAATCATTAGCCGAGAATAGCTGATTACGGGTGGTTTCATTTCCATTTACGCCGATTGAGCTAATAAAAATGAAGCGTTTAATACCATGTTGTGCCGCTTGCCATGCTAGATTTAATGTTCCTTCCGTGTTGACTTTCCTAAATTCACTTAAAGGATCTTGTGCAGTCTCATGCAACACATGGGCGCGCCCAGCCATATGAACAATGACCTCACAACCTTTAAGGACGGGATTCCAATCGGTGTTCCCTGAGATATGAATGGGAGAGAAAATAGCGATGCGCGGATGAGTAAATTGTTCTCCTCCCGATCGCAATGCTAATTTTAAAGAACATTCAGTTTCGTTAATAAGCCGCTTAACTAATTGCTGCCCGACAAAACCTGTAGCGCCAGTTAGAATTATTTGTCCATTTATCATATAAAATTTTCCTTTGCTTTCAATGAATTGAAGATGAAGGGGACAACTCCATGCCCCCTAGTTTCTGAGTAAACTTTTTATGCACATTGGCATATGAAAAAGGTTTCTCAACGAAGTGATAGGACAAATAGGCCACGACAATTGTTATTGCTAGTGCGATGACCATACTAGGCCAAAAACGCTGGGTAAGTAAATTAATCACCATTTGTTGGATTGGAAAAGCATAGATATAGATACCATAAGAGACATCGAATTTTCCATTGATCAGTTTATCTTGAAACGAAACACCAATAATTATTGTCAACACTGCAAGACTCAAAGTACCTAAAGCCTGCATTTCTGGACGTCCTTGTAAAACAATAAGAAGCACAACCGAAGCCAGGGCTAGATAAACTCTACTTTTGTACCAATGTTCTTGAGTCATAGACATCAGCGCTCCACCTGTAAATGCAATACCAAAGAGAGCTAGATAATTTAAGGGAATTGAATAGAATCCATAATTTTTACCAGTCTTTGTTAAAATCACTGTTACCAGAATACATGACATCAATAGAGGTAGAACTGATCTCCAACTATTCATATAAGAAAGCACTACCCCAATGATAATATAACTGGCAAACTCCACGGGCAAAGTCCATAAGCTACCATTAATCACGTCCTTGCATAAGAAATCAGAGAACACCCCAGGAATTGGTCTGCCTGCGAAAGAGACATACATAATACTTGTCTTAAGTGTCGATAAGCTGAATAAGTAATGGAGGATTGGTTTTGGTGTAAAAATGCCCCCAATCAAATACACCATCAAAAAAGAACAGACAATCAATCCTGGAAAGATCCGTCGGCAGCGTTTTGCCATAAATACCGCAAAATTGCCCGAGCTCGTGAAACTACTGGGCATAAAATAACCAGAAATCGCAAAGAAAATAGCAACAGCAACAAATCCAAGTGTATCCCAATGGAGAAAAATCGGCTCAGGTCGACCTGATAGAGCAAAATGATGGCTAAAAAGCACCAAAAAAGCTGCGAAATGTCTAATCAAATCGAATGAGTTGTTCCTAAATTTCATACATTTTGGTTGGTTATCGAATCTTTATTCAGTAGCACAGAATCATCCTGCTTTTTACTCACGACATCTCGATAAAGCCGCTCGTATTCAGCCACCATCTTATCAGCGGTGAAAAGCGTCCAATAGCGTTCTGCAGCCTTTTCACCCATAGCTGCTGCTTTTTCCGGATTATCCCAAATAAATTGCATTGCATTTCGTAATGCAATCGGATCGCCGGGTGGGACGACAAGTCCTGTCTCCTCATTAATATTGATATAGCTGGTTCCTGTACCAATTTCTGAGGAAATTAAGGACTTACCAAACATTGCCCCTTCAAGAAGGGAAACACCGAAAGCCTCTGAACGTAAATGCGAGGGGAATATAACTGAAAGACATAACCTAAGAAGAGCAATTTTATCTTCCTCGGCCAATCGGCCTAAGAAATGGATATGAGTTAATCCTAACTCTTTTGCCTGGGTTTTTAATTCATCTTCGATAGGCCCTGAGCCTACAATCAAAATAGGGAACGAAGTACCTTGGGCTGCCTCCAATAAAATGTGAAGCCCTTTATAATAACGCATGACACCAACGAAGAGAAAAAATTTATCCCCATAAAGATCACGCCAGTATGCTATGCGTTCATCGGTTGTTATAGCGTAATTTGTCTTATTTAAACCGATTGGAATAACAGTAACTTTTTCCCGATATTTTTGCAGTACAGGGCTGGTGGAAAAATAATTCGGAGAGGTGGCCACAATGGTGTCTATTGATTTTAAAAAATGATGCATTAATGGTCGATAGAAATGAAATAAAATTTTTTGCCGGACAATATCAGAATGATACGTTAAAATAGAAGGCTTTTTGATTCTTGAAAACAAATGTAAAACATCCGCAAAAGGCCAGGGGAAATGGTAATGGATCACGTCAACTTGCTGAGCTATTTTGCGAAAATCCCTCAGTAGCGAAAAGGAAATACTGTTCGAGGCAACATTCAAACTTTCCTTATAGCGAATTATTTTAATGCCCAGGTACTCCAGCTCTTTTGGCTCAGGATCAGGAGAAAGAGACAAGATAGTATGATGAAAATTGGATTGCTGATTACGGACAATTTGCGCAATTACGCGCTCTACCCCACCAAAAGCATCACCTAGAAATGTCTTATAAACATGGAGAATCTTCATGAGGCCCTAACTAATGGATATCGAATTAATGGTCATCGTTGATGATTGTCATTTTATCTACATTATTGCGCTAAAGTAAACATCTAATCTATGATTCCACAAAGTAGTTCCCACAAGATCTAATAAAAACGCATTGATGAAATTAAGTGGAAATCACGAGCGAACATGCTTCGGACGATACCTTAAAAACAAAAAAATCTTTAAGTTTCTATTTACCTGACAATCATTTAAACTCAGATTAATTCGATACAACGGCAAAAGGTATGCAAAAGGAAATATTGGCATTAACAAGCTTGCGGTTTATTGCTGCCTTTTATGTGTTTTTGTTTCATATCCAACTTTATTTTCCAGTTCTTAAGCATGGTGAATTAGTTCGTTTTTTAAACAACGGTGCCTGCGGAATGAGCTTGTTTTTCATCTTATCAGGTTTCGTGTTAGGCTATCGCTTCCATAATGGTGTCCCAGACTATAAAAAATACGCGTTTGATCGCTTCACTCGCATCTATCCCGCCTATTTTTTGGCAGCTCTGGTCACCATACCTTGGTTAATCTCCACTTTATCATTAGAGGACTCACTTCAGACTTTACGTTATATCTATGTCATTTTTGCTAATATCTTTATGATCCAAGCATGGATGCCACAACTTTTTACCATCTGGAACAATGGGGGAAGTTGGTCCCTTTGTTCAGAAATGTTTTTTTACGCCCTATTCCCTTTCATCATTCACCATTTAAAAAAATTAAAAAATAAACAACTTGTTATTGCCCTATGTATTTTATATGTGACATCCTCTTTGCCCGGAATTTCATTACTGCTATTTAATCCAGTTCCAAATAATATCGTGTTCTATTCCATTCCAATATTTCGGGTTTCTGAATTTATTATTGGCGTTATTTGTGGTCTTCTTTTTACTCGAGGCATTCGTGTAGCCCATCCTAGCGCCTGCACCATTTTTTGTCTAACCCAGTTATACCTTTATTTTGTTTGGGGACCTAAGCATGGCCATATTGCAATCGCACAAAATTTTATTACAGTACCCTTAACTACTATACTCATTTTCAGCCTTGCTTCCATTAACTCAGGTCGATTATATCGCTTTATGGTAGGTCGAAGTTTCGTCTACTTAGGGCGCATCAGTTACTCATTCTACTCCTTCCAAGTTTTGATCTTACTAATAATTGTAACCAATTATCACTCCATTGGTTACAAATATCCGCTCCTTGCTAATCATGTTATTTTGGCAACGGTTGCATTCCTATTGCTTATTATTATTTCCGCAATATCACATCATTTTGTTGAAATTAAATTTAGAAATTATTTAAATAAAAAATTCATGGATAAAAAGGAAATCATCTCTGGGTCTGAGTTGTCGTTACCTCAGTGAATCTCGCTATGCTAAAATTAAGCAAATAGCGAAGAAAGGGAATTTCAATGAAAATTTATTTAGTGCAACATGGAGCCTGTTTAGAAAAGACAATTAATCCCGAACAAGCTCTTAGCGCAGAAGGCAAACAAGCAGTTGATAATCTTTGCCAATTTCTCTCTTTCCTTAAACTAGAAGTCCACTCTCTATGGCACAGCGAGAAATTAAGAGCCAAACAAACAGCCGAAGCTTTAGTGGCAGGCCTTATTTTTAAAGGAAAAATTGAGTCAAGAAAAGGACTAGCTCCTATGGATGCAGTTGAGCCAATTGAAAAAATCCTAAAACAATTAAATCAGGATATTGTGTTAGTGGGGCACATGCCCTTTATGGGTAAACTTGTTGCTAAGTTGGTTGTTAATGATGAAAACCAAAACCTTGTCTCTTTTGTTCCAGGAACCATGGTGTGTCTTGAGCAGGATGAAGACCATGCATGGCACATTCAGTGGATGATAAATCCAAACGTAGTGAATAAAACAATGCTGCGTTGCTCTTAGCGTTGTAACCAAGATCAACACTAAAAACTCTATCCAAATCAAAACACAGATTCCCGCTTACGCGGGAATAACTAATAACTTTCAGTACTTATGGAGCTGGAATCTCTGCTCTCAATAATTGTCCCCACTGCTCTATTAAATCCTTAAGTGGGTGGACGTCAGTGCTTTTATGATTACGCAACATAATGGGCTCTTTATGAGCCAAAACATCTGAATGAGCAATAATCGCATCCAGCATGTAATGCGCAGGTTTTGCCGTCGAAGGATCTACTTTAGCTCGGTTAAATGGATCCTCAAATTTTCCATCTTTTATCAATCTGGATACGGTTTCACGATTATAAACTCGCTTATTTATCTCAATGGGATCAGCGAGAGGCTCCATGGAAATAGGGTCGCAACACTCCTGTGGAAGTTTATCATCCAATTCTGCTGCAACTTTTTTAGCTTTATCGCTCAGAGTCGCATTTGGCTTTGGTATATGAGCTAGAGGATCGGTAGATTCCTGAACATGGGGCCGCGAACTTGGTCTTGGTATGGGGCTTTGAAATCCTCCAAAATGAAAATCAGCCCGTGAGATCGATTCAGCAAAGGGGGCACGACGATTTGCAATGTGGAAATGATTCTCCAACAACATTTCCAATACCAAGAAACGACTCATGCGTGCAGCTAATAACTCCATTTGGGCTTGTGCACTGTTCAGATTGTTATAGTGAGAGATAAATGGCGTCCTGGATACTCTCGCATCATTTTTGGCTGCTTCAAAAACATCGAAAAGATTATTGACGTTAGCTCGAAATGGATTGAATCTCATTCGCGGAGATAATTCTATGATGACAATTATCATAAAGCCTCATTAATATGCATAGTTTACGAATTCGTTCATTATACTATAAAATCGCGTAACAGTTTGCTTTATTTTTTTGAAACAACTATGCCCTACATTATTAACCTTTCCACTATTCACGCCTATTCTATCGATGAAACGGTGTCTGCGTTTGCCAAGATTTGTAACAAATACAGCCGGGGATGCCTACAATGTACACCACACTTTTTCCGGAATGGAACAAATTATCTGTGGGTAATGGCACAGTATAAATGGCATTATAAGTCTCTGATTGAACCATATAAACTAGGTCGAATCTCTACTGAACAGTTTTTGGATAATTTGGCTCAAATTTTTTATTTTTTAAACGGGATGGATATCGATAGGAGAAACAACTTACTCCGTGAAGCATGGAATGCAAGCATTCAAATGAATGAAATGACTCGCGAGAGATTTGTACAGGTAATGGAAATGGCTAAAACAGAACCGGTCTATTTAATTTCTAATACCAATGAGCTCAACATTCAAGCTGTTTTAGATTGCTTCAGACAAAACTTCCCCGAACTGTCTTTTAACGAAAGAATTGACACCAATATCAAAGACGACAAAAATCCAGTTGAAATTTTGCCGAATGTCTTTTTATGTTTATCTTATCGCTATAAAGCGTTTAAAACTGAATACCCAACTACTGGAAATCTGCTTGAAGAATTGATACAACACACTGGTAGACATGTTACCGTGGTTAGTCAGTACGAGAACGACTTGAAAAAAGCAAGTGAACTTGGAGTAACAGAAACACACAAGGCGCAAGACTTCTTTGGACGTTATTACTCCATGGAAGCCACTCCTTTAATATAATTAGCTTATAATAGGCTCGACTATTCGAATAGGGATATCAGAATGAAGAAAGTTGCCTTAATTGGATTAGGTAAAATGGGATCAGCCCTCGGCAAAAAACTACTTGAAGCTGGGTTTGATCTCACGGTGTACAACCGCACTCCATCACGGATGCAACCTTTTTTGCAGATGGGTGCAAAAGGTGCTGATTCCGTTAAAGAAGTGGCCATGGCTGCTGATGTAGTATTGACCTCGCTTTTTGATGACGACTCAGTGTTTGATGTGGTTTGCGGTCCTGAAGGTTTGTTGGCAGGATTAAAACAAAACGCGATTCATATTAGCACCTCGACAATCTTACCGGCCACGTCAAAAAAGTTAACCGAACTGCACCGTGATAAAAACACCATTTATGTTGCAGCTAATGTCCTAGGCATCCCGAAAGTGGCTGACAAAGGAGAATTGACTACGATTGTGGCTGGTGACCCTAATGCGGTTAAATTGTGTACACCCCTCTTCAATGCTTATTCAAAAACAATACTCAATATCGGCCAACAACCTTATAAAGCCAATGTTATGAAGATTTGCATGAATTATTTTCTAGCGACTTCCATCGAATGTATGGCCGAGGTCTATACCTTTGCAGAAAAAAATGACTTAGAAGCTGAGCACATAAATAAAATGTTCCATACGGTTTTTGCCCACCCCGCCTATCAGCTTTATGCAGTTAAAATAAAAGATCGCGACTTTGATCAAGTAAATTTTTCCCTAAGGGGTGGTTTGAAAGATCTCCAACTCTTTCAAAAGGCATTCTTGCAGGAGCAAATAGTACCCGATCTGGCTAATATTTTGGTGAATAAATTTATCATCGCCTTGGCGCATGGTATGGAGAATAAAGATTGGAGTGCAGTGAGCAATGTTACACGTCAATTGGCCGGTTTAGAGTGACGGAAGTACTCAATATCGATATAATACGTGCAATTTAAACTTAAAATAAACATCATGTTATCTGCCAAGAAATTTTTATCCTCTCTCCTCATCACGATCGGTTTATGCAACTCTTCGTTTTCAGAAATCCCGAATCGCCACCTCACTTCAATTGATAAAAAACTAGCGAAACTTGAATCATCCTCAGGCGGAAGAATTGGTGTCTACGCGATCAACACAACGAATAACACCCATCTAGAATATCGTGCAAACGAACGCTTTCCAATGGGTTGCACCTCTAAAGTCATGGGTGTTGCAGCTGTCCTTAAAAAAAGCATGAAGGACAATTTACTCCTATCAAAGAAAGTGACTTACACTAAAAATGATTTAACAAACTGGAATCCAATTACTGAAAAAAATCTGGACACAGGGATGAGTGTTAAAGAATTATGCGCCGCAGCCATCAGTTATAGTGACAATACTGCGATGAACCTTTTGCTCAAACAGTTAGGTGGGCTAGAAGGTATGAACGCTTTTGCACGTACAATTGATGATGATTCATTTCGTCAAACCCATGATTGGCCAGGGGAAGCAATGTCAGGCGGTCAAAACAATACCGATGACAGCTCTACACCAGCAGCGATGGCAACCAGCTTAAAAAAACTGGCATTCACTGATGCTTTAGCTAAACCTCAGCGTGAGTTATTACTTACGTGGTTGAAAGCGAATACAACAGGCGATGCTCGTATTCGAGCTGGTGTACCCAAAGGTTGGTTAGTTGGAGACAAAACGGGAACTGGCTACTTCTATGGAACGACCAATGATATTGCTATCATTTGGCCTCCAAAATGCGATCCAATTGTTATGGCAGTTTATTACACTTCAAACAACAAAAACGCCTCCAAACGGGAAGACATTGTTGCATCAACGACTCGAATAATACTCGATGAGTTAGCCCAAAAGGACGAATGTATTCGAAGCCAAGTTACTCTGTAATAGATCAGGTTCGCCATGTTGGATTTGGCACAAAAAGTCGGATTTGAGTGTAGGTTGTGATAAAATACAGCAAAAGCAGCATGGCCATCTATGTGAGCAATTCTTGGGCATATTTTCTCGCAAGATGTGCGGAATATAGCCTTTCCTAATAGGGCTGCGCTATTACGGTATGCTAAGCTACTTACGAATACCAGTAAAGCAAAGCAATAAGCAGACAAAGAAAAAGAAAATTTGCTCTTGTAAACGTCTACGGCATTGGAACGCCTGGAGGCTTAAACGGAATAAATCCGATCTTCTTAGTCTTAACCAGCTCTGAATAAAACGACTCTGACTTACACCGACAAGTTCAGCAATCAATAGCGCTTGAGTTAGCCACCAACCATTTTTTATTTTTTTGAAGCGATTAGCATAGGCCTTCAAGCCTAAATTAACTCCTACCTGATTGTTAGCGTGCTGCCTGTAAAGCATCGAAGGTTGATCATCAATATACCACTTAAACCCATTTGCTCTTGCGAACGCATAACAGAACCAATCATGCAAACTCACTTCTTGCAGTAAATCCCATACTTTCATCATGTGTGTTTTTATTGCATTTATTAAGTTAACGCTCATTACATAAGTGCAGCCAGGTCCAGCGGCTTCAAAAATATAGTCCCACCGGCGCTGTGGTTGCGCTTTATTAATTAATAAGCGCTTACCATCTGCCCAGAAAGCGATGACATTCCCTGAATATGCATCATATCCCGACGTGCTCATAATGTGGATGGCTCGAGAAAGCTTATCAAGATACCAATGATCATCCTGATCAGCAAAAGCAACATAATCAAATGACTTGAAATCAACATCACGGATTAGGCGAAAAAAATTTCTTGCAGCTCCGCCAAATTTTTCCCCGTAAGGTAAAACAATAACTCTCGTATCAAGTTCAGATAAATCAAAAAACCAATCTAAACTGCCATCCGTAGATAAATCGACGCTAACAAACAACGTCACACTCACATCCTGTTGATTAAGGATCGTTTCAACCTGTTCTCTTAAATAATGCATACCATTATAGACAGCTAAAAGTACTGCACATTTAGGTAAGCCTCCTCGCGATAAAACCAAAACAAATTGCTCCTACCTACCTTGCGTGAACTGCTGAAATTCGTACAAGTTCCGCAAAAAACCACAAAAAAAACATCATCATTAAAAAGATTAAATTTAACAAAATATAATACTGTGGTGCGAATCCCATAAATAATGCATTGTAAGAGATTTTTATAAAAATTAGAAAAGTAAAAATATTGGGGAATTTCTTAAATAAATAAGAAGCGAGAATAAAGCCAATCAGCATGAAAATGAAAGCCCAAGCAACATAATTGAGTCCACCATAAAGTAAGAAAGGGTAAAATTCCGTCCCCACCGTATATCGCGAAACCAGTGTGGGCGCATAAATATAACTTTCTAAACTTTCTCGGCTAAAAGGAGAGAACTGGCTTATTAAAAAATTTTGATTGATGTAATTTTCTGACGCGATCGTTGCAAAGTTAAAAAGAGGGGTTGTGATATACAAAATAATTTGTTGCAGCAAAGCAGGAAGCGATGCGAATGAGGCTTTGAGAGGATATGCCCCCTCTTGCAATAATGTGCCGGAAGAAGGCACGATGAATGCTGCCCCACTCCTGAAATGGCCAATAAGCGAAAAAATAAACAAGCATGCGAAAGGAATTAAAAAAAATAAAATTTTACTCTTCGTCTTTGTGCGAGTTTTTTGGGAGGTATGATAAACAAGTACTGCACAAAAGAATAAAGAGTAGCCAGAAAGAAAAAAACGATTTCGATCAATGATTACAATAGGAAATAAAATCGCATAACTGATAAAAAGAAACTTTAGCCAAGGCGACTTAAGAAAAATGAAAGCAACAGGAACAAAGATCCAACATAACGTTGTAACATGTCTCACATATCTTCCAATGCCATTGATATCCGCATAAGTCGAAGGATTGAGTAACTTAAAACCATTCACATAAATATCAATAGGTCCGCAAATAATAATAAAAAGGCACAAAGAAAGAATAATAAAGCGGTACCTCGCATGGGATAAGATTCGCCTATAGTAATCTTGTATCTGCATTCTTAAAGGGATTATCCTTAAACTTATCAACACGGGAATCGTAATGATTGAACAGAGAATAGCTAGACTAAAATAATAGTCTTGCGGGACATAGAAAAAGGTAAATAACAAGAAAAGCGCAAAATAAATGGGGAGCAGAAAATAAAAAGAAATTGAATTAATTAATTTTTTCAATTTTGCAGCTCACTTTTCATTTTAAAAAGAGTACTTAAGCATAAATTAAAAAAACAGCTTAGGTATTTTTTCTGTAAAAATTTGATTTTAGCAACCGTTTTATATTTAACCGATATTAAATAGCCTGCCAAAATCTGTCTATCAATATAGCGCTCAATGATAGATAAAAATGTTTTTATGTTCTCAATTCTTCGATGTGGGTTTGTTGTTTTTGAAACATTGGTTGTATGAACTCGATATAAGCTCACAATTTCATTGATAAAAAAGATTGAATCCGGAATTTCTAACAAAGATAAGAACAAATCATAATCTTCAATCCTGCATGATTCATCATAGCGCATATATTGATGATGATTTTTCTTTAGAAGATGAGTAGGACCAGCGACGCACCAGTGTTGGATAATTTCTTTGGGTAAAGCTTGAGGCTCTACCAAACGATTAATCCTACCGCCATGATAAGCAATCGAGCTTGAATGAATGAGTTCACCGCCCGCATCAATGACTTTAGCATCTGCCAACACACAAACTAAATAGGGGCGCAACATAAATTGTTCATAAAGAAGTTGAGTACTACCAGGGACAAGAACATCATCAGAGGCACAAACCCTTAGATACTCTCCTCTGGATAGATCAACCATCCGATTAAGCACAGCACCAATGCCTCTGTTTTCCTGAGACACACAGGATATCGGAAATAAATCACGATTTGCCTCTACCCAAGCTTGAATTACCCATAATGAACGATCCGCGGATCCATCATCGATAATAATGACTTCTGCAGGTACTTTTAATTGCTTTATATCTAAAACAATGCTTTCCAAAAGAAACGGTAAGTAGTCCTCATGGTTATAACTCGGTATTAAATAACTTATGACTGGGAGCATAAAACGAGATCGCTTTCTAGGTTGTTAAAAATAAGAAAATACATCACTATCCAATAAATTAAATAATTCAGTGCATAAGCCCAAGTGGCTGCTTGTAATCCCCAACAATTCGTCATTAACACCACAGTGAAATACAAACTAATTGAAAAGAGTATTTCGGTTAGAATGAAGTACTTTGTCATCGCTTTACTTAACATGGTGTAAGCTAAAACCCAGCTTCCTATTTTTAAGATATCACCAACCGCTTGCCCCAAAAACAATACCCTGGCTGGATAAAATTCCGGACTAAAGAGTAGGTTTATGATCAAATCACGCAACAAATATATGAGCAATGCAGCTAAAGTGACCGCGGGTAAAATAATCTTATAACCCTGCATGATTTCCTTTTTCAATGCCAGGGGATCGTTGAGTTCGGAAAGTCGCGGTAAATAATAAATGCTCAGCGTTGTGGTAATTAATAAAAGATACGCCGCACTAAAGCGCCAGATCGCCTCCCAGTAGCCTGCTGCATCCCACCCAATTGTTACTCCTAGATGATGGCGGATGAATAAATGGCTGACGGGAATGCATACCGCACTGGTCAGAGCCATTAAAGTAAATTTCGCTAAATCCCTGGCAATTTGCTTATCAAACTTGCCAATGACATAAGTTAATCTAAACCATGTGGCGCGAGAACAAATGAAGAGGCTGACAAAGAAAGCAACTGATTGGAATACGGCTAAAGCAACTAACGCACCATAGAGTCCAGAATTAATCACTAATATGCTGGTTATAAGAAGAGCTAGTAAGCTACCCGCAATGTTTGCTGCAACATAGCGCTTGATTTCCTTTTTACCATTCATAATAGCAAGAAAAAGCGCATTAAAAACAAAAAGAAGCAAAGATGCTGCAAACCAGAGAAACACTGATGAGTAAACTTCATCATGCAAAAACCAGGAAGTCAAAGGTTTACGAAATAAAACAATGAGTAAAGAGGTGAATACTGACCCTATGCACGCGATCGTCCCTGCAGTTTGCCAAACTGCACGCTGCTTTTCTTCATCCTGATAATATTCCGCTGTGTACTTAACAACCCCTGAATTAAGTGCACCACTCGCAAACGTGGTAATCATCGTGACTGCATTTTGAAATTGTCCGAGTGCTGCATAACCAGCGGGTCCTACGTAGAGCGCTAGTAACTTATTGATACCCAGCAAACTAAGTATCCTAACCCCTACCGCAATTGCATTGATCAAACTGGTTTTGATTAAGGTCATACCCTAACTCATCTTATTGGTTTAAATGTGTTGCAAGCCTCAATAACACGCTTAACATCAGCAAGAGCAATTGTCGAACCTATGGGTAAACTTAATACCTCCTGATGAATGCGTTCAGTCAATGGATAAGATTGCTGATTATAATTGTCATAAGCCTGTTGTTGATGAGGAGGGATAGGATAGTGAATTAAAGTTTCGATGCCGCAATGCGCTAGGTGCTGCTGCAGCTGTGCACGGTAGGCTGATCGAACCACAAACAAATGCCATACATGTTGTTCTTCTTCGTCCGTAGACGGCAATATAATCGCCGGGTTGTTAATTTCTTGGCGATACCACTTTGCTACCTGTCGGCGATGGTGATTGTGGGCATCCAAGTACTTGAGTTTGACGCTTAGCATTGCAGCTTGTATTTCGTCTAAACGGCTATTGATCCCTTGATGGAGGTTTTTATATTTTTCGTGAGAACCATAATTGCGCAATACACGTAACATTCGAGCTAAATCAGCATCGTCAGTCGTTATCGCTCCTGCATCTCCCAAAGCACCTAAATTTTTACCAGGATAAAAACTAAAGCCGGAAGCATTGCCCCAACTACCTGCTTTGCGTCCATTCCTGCTTGCACCATGAGCTTGGGCAGAATCTTCCAAAACAAGCAATTGATGACGTTGGGCTATATCAAGGATTGCCGGCATATCCGTTAATTGTCCATACAAGTGGACAGGCAAAATCACCCGGGTTTTTGGGGTAATTGCTTTTTCAATCCCTTCCGGGTTTAAATTAAAACTATGCTGTTGCGGTTCAACAAAAATGGGGTGTAGACGATTTTCAGTAATGGCTAAAACACTGGCAATATATGTGTTTGCAGGAACAATGACCTCATCTCCTTCTTTGAGTAGCTTGAGTTCCTTCCACGCCCGTAAAGTCAGAGTCAGTGCATCTAGCCCGTTACCCACACCAATGCAGTGCTCAGTATTGCAATAATCGGCAAAGGCTTTTTCGAAATCATCGAGAGCAGAACCCATAATGTACCACCCCGAATCGATTACCTTTGTGCAAGCCGCAATCAGCTCTTCGCGCATCGCATGATTTACATTTTTTAGATTAAGGAAAGAAACCCTTTCGTCTGATGAAGGATGGCTTAAGACGCTATTATCCATGGAGGATAACCCTTTTCTTAAATAACCCGATGGTCTCATTGATTTACCTTATTCTTAAACTCTTGATAAGAGCGGATATAATCCGATTCATTGTATTCTTCACTAGCAAACACAGCTAAAACACAGTCAGGACTAAAATCATGCATTTCTCGCCAAACCATGCTCTCGATGGGTAAGCCCTTGGTTGGTGAATCTAACCAAAACTCTTGTCTATTTCTACCATCGTCAAGAACCAGACGGCAGCGCCCAGCAACACAAACAGCAAGCTGCTGTAAATTTTTATGCGCATGAAATCCACGGCTTACATCCGCCTTTGTATTAAAAATATAGTAAGCTCGTTTTAAATTAAAGGGGATATTGGAGCCTTGCTCCATGACAATTAAGCTCCCCCTTGAATCACCTATCACTTCGATGTCAATTAATCCGCTAATTTTCGCACCTTTGCGGTAAGGCAATTTAGCAATGTTATCCATGCAAGGCGCATTGGCGTCTTTTGCATTTAAAATGATCCCTTCTGTTAATGATGGCCAATTAATGCCTAAACTTGGGTCATTCCAACGAAGGCAACCTTCTGATTCCTTGTGATAAAAATCGGTTGTTTTATACAAAAAATGAGTATCATCTTCGAGTGCCAGGAAACCATGCGCAAATCCTGGAGGAATCCAGACCATCTTTTTATTGCTGGCACTCAATTCATGGCCTACCCAACGTCCAAGGGTTGGGGAACCTTCACGGATATCAACAACAACATCATAAACCGCACCTTGGATAACCCTGACCAGTTTTCCCTGAGTATAGGGAGGCAGTTGGTAATGAAGCCCGCGTAATACCCCTTTTCGCGAAAAAGAGTGATTATCTTGAACAAATTGGGTTGGTGTAGCTAAATTCAGGCGTTTTAGTTCGCTACAAAATCGCTTTTCGTTAAAGCTTTCTAAAAACCAACCTCGCTCGTCTTCGAATACGGTAGGCTCAACAACAACGATATCAGGAATATCGGTCTGAGTTAATTTCATAATTCACTCTCTTCCCTTTGTGAAAGATAGGTATCTTCATTACGCATTCTCTAGAATTTCCTTGATTACTCTAACCACTCCGTACTCCCAATGAGGTAGCTGCAAAGAAAAAGTATCAATTAATTTCGTTGTTGCTAGTCGTGAATTAAGCGGACGCTTTGCCGCTGTTATATAATCACTGCTTGGAATAGGAAAAATTTGTTTAACTAGACATTGCTGCCCAAGGGCTGATGCCGTATTGACTATCAAATTCGCATAATCATACCAAGAAACCTCGCCATGAGAAGCCATGTGATATAATCCGCTGACTTCAGGATTTTTCACGGCTGTGCGTAAAGCATGTGCAGTAAGATCAGCGAGCAGATCTGCTCCAGTGGGGGCTCCAATTTGATCGGCAACCACACTCAGTGTTTCTCGTTCACGAGCAAGGCGTAGTATCGTTTTAACAAAATTATTACCGTGTGCCCCATAAACCCAGCTTGTGCGAAAAATTAGATGTTTGCATCCAGATGCTTGGATTGCTTGCTCTCCTGCCAATTTGCTTCGACCATAAGAGTTGAGCGGCATGGGTTTGTCACCTTCTTCCCATGGCGTGCATCCACTCCCATCAAACACATAGTCTGTTGAATAATACACCAACCAAGCACCAAGAGCCGCAACTTCGCGCGCCAGAATCCCAGGAACCTGAGAATTAATTAAACTAGCCAATTCGGTTTCAGTTTCAGCCTTGTCAACTGCAGTATAACCCGCTGCATTTACGACAACATCCGGAGCCAAAGCACGCACAGTTTGAACAAGGTTAGATACCTTAGTTAAGTCCCCACAAAAAGGGACGTTCGCGTGGCGATCAAGGGCAATCACTTCACCCAGTGGAGATAAAGCCCGTTGCAACTCCCAACCCAATTGGCCAGACTTCCCAAGGAGAAGAATTTTTTTCATCAATCGTGAATCTCCATCGATGTGGCCAGACGCACCGACCTACTTTTGCTCAGAATAGCAATCAGGATCCATGTTTAAAAATAAGCAAAAACGCTTTGCGTGTGAGCGCGCCCATTATCCCTAAAATTAACCCTGCGCAGAGCGATAATAATAAAACCAATTTCTTGCGCGGTGCGATAGGAGATTCCGGTTTCATCACTTCACCATCCTGCTTAAACATGAGCACATTGCTAGAATTGATTGTCACTTTTTTATAAAAATCAAATCGTGATTGAGTCTCACGCAGTTTGAGTTCCTTTGGTGCAAAAGCATCAGAAGAACCTCTATTTTCGATGTTATTTAATTCAGCCTGCAACGCAACACTTCCCCGCAGATACATCATGCTTGGATTATTCATAACCTCAGCGTCAGTGATTATTCCAGTGGGGACATTCCCCCCTTTCACGCCAATCGCATGTGCCACTTTGATTGCTTCTTTTAATTGTTGGATTCGGTCGAGGCGTTGGGCATTTGCAACTTCTCTGATTGAATCAATCCGATCGCGCAGATTGCGCAATACACTAGTACGCTGGCGCTTATCGTCAGTCATTACTTCTTCAAGTGCCTTTTGTTTGGCTAAATCAATATACTTTGTCAGCCATTTTGCATCTTGTTCTGGGGAAACACCCCGCATTGCAACAATATAAGTTGAAGGTGGCGAATCGAATACGCTCGATATGGGTTTAATTTCTTTAATAATTAATGAATTGGAAAAAACAGAATATAAGTTAGCCGTGTCTTTCTCTTTCCAGGAGGGTAAAAAGACAGTGTTAAAAAATAGCCTTTTTGTGGATTCAGCTTGCAACGCTTTTGTGAAAATGGCGTAAACCTCTTTGACCTGGTAAGGCTTTAGCAGTGAATTCTTTGCTAATGAGCGGCCCTGATTCAAAGTCGCAATATCCCCTTGCGAAGGTGGAGAAATGATGGTTGCGGCCTCATAGATGGGGTTACTCATTAAAAGATAAGCTAGCCCGAGAAATAAGCAGAACGCGGTACTCAATAAAATCAGTACCTTTTGTTTCCAAAGCGTGTGCAAGAAATCGATTAAATTCATTTCATGGTGAATAGATGCTTCCTTTAACTGCTGCACTTCTTCCTCCTCGTACACAATTGATCAAATGAGACCAAGACGCTGGATAATACCTTATTTTGTACAAAAACTAAATTAGCCGTTTTTAAAGCCCCAAAAATGAGCAAACAACTTTTTTAAATAACTCTTTTTCCCTGAATTCAAAAAGAATATTCGCAAATTTAGGGCAATTGGAGATATACTGTCCGAATGTTCATAAATCGGAAGGCTACATGTCCTTAAAGGCCATGTATAACGAAATTGCAGGACATTATGCTACTGCAGATCGATTCGGCTCAATAAGTACTAGCCATCTTGCTGCAATAGAACAAATTAGAAAACATCACCTAGGCTTGAAGGCCCACTATAAAGTACTGGACTTCGGGGTAGGTAATGGCTCTTTTTTAGAAAAACTGAAGCAGTTCATGCCTGAAGCCGACTTTACCGGGATCGACATTTCGAAAGAGATGCTTGCTTATGCCCGTAAACTTGTGCCGTTGACAACTATTGAAGCCAGTGCAACAGAGGCAAGCCATTATCTGCCGCATCATAGTCAAGATTTGGTATTAGCCCATTTCATTAATGCCTATATTCCCATTCACACTCTTTTCCATGAAGCTGATCTTCTAACTCGTGCGAATGGCCATTTTTCACTAATCACAACAACCTATGAATCGTTTCCAATCGCCCAGCAGCAGTTAGCTAAATTCATTGCGCAAGGGACTATTTTAAGTAGCGTGGTAGGTCACTATTATAAAGCAATGGTAAAAAATACCACTGTTGCTTCAGGGCTGGATGAGTTGATGAATATTTTTGTGCAACACCGATTTAAAGTTGTTCAACATCAACGTTTGCATATCCCGATCACCATACAAGATATCGACGAACTTGCCCAATTTGGTATTGAAGGCACCTGGTTTTTAAACAGTATTTCAATGCGGATGTTACCAAAGAATTTTTTGATACAGCGGTTAAAGCGTTTGTTTAGTCAAATTTTTACTTTCCCATATCATGACACCCATATTATTGATGTTGTATTAGCTAAGAAATAATGTATCAATTTGGTTAGCAGCGGTAAGGAGAGCGAAGGGTGATTTATCAAACAATCAAAAATTACCTACCTCGGTGGGATACTCGCCAGCTACAAACCAATAATATCGTACTCATTACCTTTTGGAGTCAATTTTCAGCTTATGCCCTCAATACGATATTAATCCTCTTCCTAACACGCCCTATTCTCACTCATGGCTTAGGTTATAGCCAAGCAACGGCTTATGCTTTTATGGGCGTAAGTCAGGCCACAGGCTATCTTATGCCCGTGTTAGGCGGATTTATGGCTGACAAAGTATTGGGAATACGACGTGCAATTCTTTTGGGCAGTATTTTGGTTGGTTCAGCCTACTTATTAGTCATGTTAAGCGGTTTTACCCTAACTGCTTACGGGGATACATTATTTATTGCCGCTTATGCCTTACTCCCTGCCACGAATTCGCTTTTAATGGGAACCACATCCTCGATGGTTTCCCATATTTATTCAGATGATGCAGTTAAAGCGAAAGCAGCTATGACCTACTATTATATGGCCATTAATATTGGCGCGTTGTTAGCTATCCTTGTTTCTCCTACTCTTTTGGACAGCCGCTACGGACCGTTATCTGTGTTAGCTCTTGCTTTTGCTGGAAAATCCATTGCTGCTCTTAATTTTGCCAAACGGTATTCCCTTTATGATAATGTGGTATGGGGAAAAGATAGAATCAATCTATCTCTCAAAAGTAAATATCACCTCTTCTTTTATGTCATCGGGATCTATATCTTTACTCTATTCGCCTATTCACATGTCTATATCGCAAGCATAATCATTGGCGCTGGCTGCACAGTAGGTATTTTTTGGTTTATACGTAAAACATTAGCACTCTCAGGTACCGCGCGTTCAAAACAATTGGTCGCACTGTTCCTCATCGTTGAAGCCGTGGTTTTTTTTATTATCTATAACCAAATGAACAGCACATTAGTCTTGTTTGCCCAAAATAACTCCAATTTAGAACTTTTTAACCTTAAAATATCGCCAGCTCAATACCAGTTGCTTAATCCGCTGCTTATTATTGCTATCGGCACGCAATTGCCTCGATTCTATCGGCTCGTCCCGCAATTTACGATTCCCTATCAATTTGCCTCAGGAACTTTGTTGGCTGGCTTTGCACTACTCATCATGGCCTTTGCAGCCACTCAGGCAATCAACGGTTATGTCGATGGCAATTACATTGGTCTGACTTACCTTTTGATTACTCTCGCTGAGTTATGGGTTTCGGCGATTGGTCTAAGCATGATAGGCCTTTATTGTGATAGCGAAGCGATTGCTTTCGCCATGGGGGTTTGGTATTTAGCAGCTTCATTATCTAATACCATCTCAGGTCGACTCGCAAGCTTTGTGGCTCTTCCTAACAACTTACCCTCAGCAACAGAAAGCCTGACCATTTATCAACATTATTATTTCATCATGGGCGTATTTAGCTTGGGATTAGGCGTGGTCATGCTAGGGATAGCTTATATCATACAAATTAGGTTCAAGAAGAAAGGAATTAGCTTGGCTTAGTGTTCTTAATTAACTATCCCGGGCCAACATTCAATAACCCGGCCTGCGCACATGAGCAAGGGGATATGAGAGCGCTTACTTCTATCCACTCCCTGAGTCATCGATCAGCCCCTATCAGAAACCGACCTTATTTAGCACATCTAGCGAGAAAAAATAATAAAATTATTTACAGAGAAATCCAGGATTGTGTTTTTTTGCCATACTTTCTCAAAGCCAGTACCCAAATATGACCCTTTGTGCCAAATCGAACATATCGGATTTGAGCTTTTAACTTCCTTACGGCCGCTGCCCTTATCCCTTCTCTTAATATTAGCGGGGATAAGGGAAGGTATGTTATTCCCTTCAACTGGTTTTTTAGGCTTTGACCCGACCATAGACATCTTCAAAGCGCACGATATCATCCTCACCCATGTATTCGCCGCTTTGAACCTCAATCATCACCAGATTAGTTAAACCGGGATTTTCCAAACGATGTTTGTGTCCTGCTGGAACGTAGGTGGATTCATTTGTATTAACTATGATTTCCTTGTCTCCATTGATTACCTTCGCAACTCCACTCACGACAATCCAATGTTCGTTCCGATGATAATGCATTTGCAAACTAAGGCTTGCGCCTGGTTTTACTTCGATTCGTTTTATTTTAAACCGTGCTCCTTCTTCAAGGACGGTATAAGTTCCCCACGGCCGATGGACAGTGCGGTGTACTTTATGAGCTTCATGCCCTTGTTTTTTTAGCTGGCTATAAATTGCTTTAATGTCTTGCGCACGCGCTTTATCAGCAACTAAGAGCGCATCGGCAGTATCAATAATAAAGAGATCTTCTATACCTACAGCAGCAATCAATCGGTCTTTACCTCGGATATAGCAATTCGCAACTTCGTGAAGTAGTGCTTCACCCTCAATGCGGTTTCCATTACTATCTGACTCAACCAACTCGCCCAAAGCACTCCAGGAGCCGATATCACTCCAACCAATTTGACAAGGGACAACCGCAACTTGTTGTGACTTTTCAATAAGCGCATAGTCGATTGAATCTTCAGGAACTGCGCTAAACGTTTCTGCGTTCAATTCAAGCTGGATGAAATCTTTACCCGTAGCTGTCTCCGAACATTGAATGCAGGCTTGAGTGGCAACAAAAATCTCCGGACAGTGCAATTCCACTTCTTGTAATAATGTTTTGACATTAAAGCAGAACATACCCGAATTCCAGAAAAAGCGTCCTGAATCTAAGTATTCTTGGGCTTTCTCTAAGCTCGGTTTCTCTACGAATCGTAATACTTTGTTTCCTTCAGCTTCGATATAGCCATAACCTGTTTCTGGACTAGTAGGTTGAATTCCAAACGTGACGAGTTTCCCTTGCTGTGCCAGTTTTGTTGCTTCTGCAATTGCCCGGGCAAAGGCAATCTGATCGGTGATTAAGTGATCAGCAGGCAACACCAGCATAAGCGCTTCTTCATCCGCATACATTGCCTTGATCTGTAAAGCAGCGGCAATAATGGCAGCCGCAGTATTCCGGCCAAAAGGCTCAAGAATGTAGGACAGCGATAGCCCGGTCTGATGGGTTTCACGATACTCATCAGTCGTTTTAAAGAACAACTCACGGTTAGTTACTGTAAGAATTTCCTTAACGCCTGGTAATTGCGCACCTCGCAAAAAGGTTTTTTGCAATAAACTTTGCCCATCAGCCACATGAATAAAAGGCTTGGGGTGCAATTCACGGGAAACAGGCCACAACCTGGATCCCGCCCCACCACATAAAATCGTTGGTATTAAACGCATTAATATATTTCCTTACAAACCTAAATTATCTCGTTTGAAAACCCGATCAGCACGATAGCTTGAGCGTACTAATGGGCCAGATGCTACTTCAAAGAAGCCTTTTTTTAAGCCAATTTCGCGTAACTCCATAAAGGTTTCTGGCGTGACATAACGTGCAACAGGCAGATGGTTTTTAGTAGGTTGGAGGTATTGTCCCAGTGTCAGTATATCTATATTTTGTGCGCGTAAATCATCCATCGTTTTGATGATTTCTTCATTGGTTTCGCCAAGTCCTAACATCAAGCTTGTTTTGGTTAAAACATCTGGACGATATCGCTTAGCAAAAGCTAACACGTTTAGCGTTTGCCAGTATCCTGCTCGGTTGTCACGAACAGGATGGGTTAACCGTTCCACTGTTTCAACATTTTGCGCAAAGACATCGACACCGCTGTCTAAAAGCGTAGCTACATCTTTCTCTATCCCTTGGAAATCTGGTGTTAATGCCTCAATTTTTGTATTAGGGCAACGGGCTTTGATAGCGCGAATAGTAGCTGCATAATGCTGGGCTCCACCATCTGGCAAATCATCTCGATTTACTGATGTTAATACAACGTAGTCAAGGTTCATTAGAGCAACTGTGTTGGCAGTATTTTCAGGTTCTTGGGAATCTAACCAGCCGTGAGGATTGCCTGTGTCTACCGAACAAAAACGGCAAGCTCGTGTACAGACAGCACCCATCAGCATAATCGTGGCGGTACCATGGGACCAACATTCAGCAATGTTAGGACATTTTGCTTCTTCACAAACTGTGGCCAAGCGATGCTGTGTAACCTGCTGTTTGACTTTGCTATAGGCGGGAGTTGTGTGGTTTACAATACGCAACCATTTCGGTTTTGGTAGGCGCTCAGCAGGAGATTCCGTTGTTTTAACTCCATCTTTAATCGCGGTTATTCCCTGTGCAGTTTTATACTTACGTCCGCTTTCAACTATAACTGGAATGTCGATTAGTTTACTCATGCTTCTACCGATAATACACAATGCACTGATAATCCCAAATCAATTAGACGAGATCAAGTTAATTTTTCAGTAACAACTCACCTATTTCTTATTTTTTAGATATTCCATCAGCACTTTGGCATGAGAACCATCACATAAAGGGGGATCATTGGTTTTTTTACAACCGCAAAAATACACTGTTTCAGTGAGCTCCGCGTGATAAGGAATCGCTTTATCACCACAATCCATGCGATCACAGAGCGGTTGAGTTTTACTTTTTCCACAACTGCACCAGTAATAGGTTCTTCCCTCTTCAACTTCATAAGCAATTGGGAAAAATTGCGGCTGTGCGGTTTTCTTTTTCATTGTTTAAACCGCGATAATTTTTTTACCGTTAACCATCCTGCAAGTAAAGATAACGCGATTGCCGCCGCTGAAACGATAAAATATGAAAAACCATGCGGAAAAATGATCAAAAGAGCACCGATAATTAGCAGAGAATACCAAGAGAAAAAAGTTAAAATCCGATTAATTTTTTGTAGGCTTTTATGATTTCGAAAATAAATAAGAAGGAATGCAAAAAAAGCCAATGGCAAAATATAAAGTATCTGATAAGCAATCTCAATGAGTTCACCCTGAAAAGTAGTAAGGCCTCGTGCATCCAGCCACTGTTGATAAATTAGTCCAAAATTAGGCGTACAGTTTTGCTGATAAGCTTGCACCGCTACAGCCGTTAAAACGACTAAAATAGGAATTGTAAAACCTGGGCTCACTCTTATCTCTTTAAAATAAATGACTAAAACGTAAGCTATTAGACCCAGACCAATCAATATCGCCGGGATTTGAAATACGTTTAGAACTTGATAATAAAAGATGGTGTGGTCTTGTTGGAAATGATGAACGACCATAACTGCGAGTAAGAACAAGAGCGTTAATCCTATCATCACCCCCCTCTCCTTATTGAGCCAGAGAAAGGAAAATAAAGCTAGAATAACAAAAAATGAGCATGGGCTAAATGCATCAGTAAATGCCATCGTTAGTGTAAATAGCGGTAAAGAGGGTTGACTAGTCATGCTTGCATCGAACCAACTTGCATTGGATAACTGATGGAGGACATGAACCGTCTGTGGGGTAAGGGTGCCAGTTTGACTAACTTCCTGGTAGCAATAATCCAGCGCCCGCAATAAGTTTTGTCCTGTCGTGTTTGCCTCATCAAAACCCACCCAGCGCGTGCTACAGAAAAAGATTGCCGGCACGGCGTAATCATCGAGTTTCACTTGCTGTAATTCTTGATGAAAGGCTTCTAATGCGGTCTTATCTTGGTTAATAATGTATCTGTGGACCTCAAGCCAGGGTTTTTGCGTTTGAAGGGTTTGGAAAAAGGCATCCGCTTTTTGACAATGCGGACAGGTGGAAGATAAAAATAAATCAATTCGCAACTTAATTTGATTATTTGGTCCCTTGCTAAACCATGAAGATAGATTGTTGTCAGCCCAATTCACGCTAGCGAAAATTAACAAGAGGAAGAACAACGTATTTTTTAACGAAGCGCGCATATTTGTATTTCCTATATCATGATTTGATTAATATACAATCTACAATCAATTATAGGAATTGTTTTTAGCTTTCGAGCAAGATAGGAAAAAAATTTATTCTCCACGCCTATCAGAATGTATGAATATAATTTTCTAGTTGCTCGATAACTCGCGTTTTATCCTCAAGTAAATGGAAAAGCAAATCACCTATTGAAAGTATTGCAACGATCTCTCCATTCTCTTCGATTAGAATATGACGTCTTTTGGTTTCAGTGATTGTTTCCATCGCCTTTTCGACAGGATCAAAAAGGTTGAGTACACTGACGTCAGTATAAACAACATCAGCAGCGGTGGCTTTGTTTGGGTCTAATGCCCGTTGTAAGCATGACCTAACGATATCTCGCTCAGTGACCATGCCCATAAGATTTTTACCCTCAAACACCACGACAGCCCCAATGTTTTCCTTGATCATAATATCAATACATTGAGCAACTGTGGCCTTGGGATTCACATAAACAATAGGACGCCTCGGCTGAGGTAGCGCTGAATAAATTAGATGAGCCATGCTTCCTCCTGCAATAGCTTCCTCCCATTTAAGTTAGCAATCTCCAGATTTAAGGTTGCAACTCGTACGAGGCTAAGTTAGTTAAATGCACTCTGTGCATGTTTAAATATAGCACAAATACTGACTTAATTTTGAACGCATTTTGCAACCTAAAGGCTACCAGCCTCTTAAAGACACAGTTCGCTCATAATCCTGGTCATCAATTGGCACTTCCGCAGCTATTGGGTGTCTGATTGCAGCAAGAGCACGACTTGCCTTTTCGACTCGATCATGTTGCTGTAAACAGGTTAGCGGCAGGAAAAAACGTTGTGGATGGACAGATGATCCCACTACCACACTGGTGGGAACACCAAGTTCCCTTCTATCCCCAACTATTTCCATGCCTCTCAGCACAGGCTCTGGAACTAACTGCTCTCGTTCTGTCCTAGTACTTACTTGTCTTCTCGAAGCGGTGTTGGGTTCCGAAGTTTCCCGTAATAAGGGTCCTGTTTCTATATCCGGCACTGGATGAAGAGCAATAGCTTGGGGGGATAAGCTGCTTTTTAAACTATCGACTAATTCTTGAGTACGTCTCGTGATTGCTCTTCCCTCATCCCCCTCAAGATTCATTTTCAGTGATTCATATTCTTCGTTAGCGATTTGAGTTAATTGTTTGGCCACAATTGCTTTGACAGTACCCACGCCAAGCTCATAATTACTATGGATATCATACCACTCCAAGAGTAAGGCGTATCTTCTATCAAGGTTTTCCTTTCTTTGGTTCGGATCTTCTAAATGACTTTCGTTTTCTTTAAACCAAGCTTCATTTTCATCGCAGCGCTGTATTTCATCAATGTAAATAGATCGGATTACTTCAGCTTGATCAAGAGAACCAAACGTATGAATCATTCTTTCATTTACCGTAAATTCGGGGGTTTCAAAAGGGCCACCATAATATAATTCGCGCAAATACTGAGAAATGCTGTTCTTCCATTTAACATATTGAGTTGCTAACGCAATTCCTATAAATAAAATAGGTACTGCAGCAATCAGAAAAGCCAATTCAGGGATAGCTAAAGGCGACATTAATGCGGCAACCAATACCACAAACCCCGCTATAATCAACAGCGGCATTAACGTCCTAAAGACTTTTCGAAAGAAACTCTTTTCGAACCGCGCGATTTCTTTGTACTCTTGATATAACGGTAGGAAAGGTTTAAATAGACTTAAAAAAATACTTTTAGTTTCGGCCAACCCATCAGCATTCCGATATAAATTGTAGACATCGATAATCGAAAAAACAAAATTGTCATTTTGGGCTGTAGCCCCCATGTATTGGAGGAAAGAATAAGCATCACCTATTCGGTTTAGGAAATCACTAGACCAGCGACTCGCCTTGTTATTCCAAAGAAAAGATAAGGCATTCGCTGCCTCACTGAGCTCTATAGTTGATTGTTCCCACTCTTCCCCATCAACTAATGAAATTTTCTTACGAATATACTCAGTTAATTCACGCTGGTAATCATCAAGCCACTCATTCATCCTTAAAGTTTCGCCATCATTAAACGCTTGCAGGATTTTTTTAGCCAGACTATTCGCCTGTTCTTCGTTAAACTCTTCTACTTCAATAAAATTAATGTACTGGCTCGTTTTTGCGTTTAGGTGAGTGTTTAATAAGTTAGTTAAAAATTCCTCATCTACCTTGTCCAGATTAAGAGCTCTGGACTCAGTTTCAGCAAGCTCAACTTCGTCGTTATAGTCTTGTCGCAACCTATCAATCGGCGGAGTACTATGATCCCATCGCGGATCATTAAGAAAAGGGAAAAAATTCGCTAACTGCTGAGCACGGCGAGCTGCTTTTCGCTCGCCTATCGTAACCCGTATATTCGACATACCCTCATTGGTAGAAAAACGCTGGTACCATTTTTCGCTGATGGCGTTTCTGGCTTGTTTGAGAGCATCAACCTCTAGCCCATCTTCAATGCTTGGACTCCAGGCACTATTATATTGCTGCTTAAATTCTTTGTACTTTTTATTGGCTTGAATGAATTCACTTTGCAGAATCTTCGAAAACTCAGCATTGGCAACAAGCTGCTTCTGTTCGGGGTCAAGCAATTCTATATCAGGATAGGCACGTGGAAGAACGATAAGAACAATTTTGCTAATTAGATTTTGATATTCCGAAGAAACTAATAACTCATGGTTTAATGCCTTAGCGGATAATTGTTCCACTACAGTATCAATTTGCTGTTGCGTAGTCCCGACAAATCTCGACCACCTGCTGCTTTGTTGGTTAATTTGTTTTATAGATACTTCTGCCCCCCTGACAGCTCTAACAAAATGCTGAGCAACTTCGCTCCTTTCAAACTCGGTGCGAATTGATAAAGGCAACAAGTCATATCCAATGATGAGTCGGCAAGCTAAATCTGAAAATGTCATAACCCAATCCTCTTAGCGGATTTTAAGCATAGTATCAACGATTCCTTAAGAAACTATTAAGACCACATATAATAATGTGAGGCATTGGCCCTACGATTTTAGAAAAATCGCGCCATCCTGTTGGTAGGCCAGAGTCCAATCTAAATTTTTTTATTATTTGTTCGATTAGTTTAATTATTAACCTTTGGAGAGATAGCCCTATAAGGGAAACAAGATAAAGGACTTGATTGCAGAGTATGTGGTTACCCCGAACTCTTAATTATAGTTTTTAGAAGGTTCTGCGGAGTCACTGAAACCTGGGTGCAGTTTTTCTCCACCCAGGTTACAAGTTTCAATATAAATCAAGTAAAACTATATCTTATCCTACTACTCTCCAAGAACCATCTGCTTGACGGCAAGCTTTACCATAAATCTGTTGAGGCTTACCACCGATAATTGCTTTAGTAATGTATTCGCGACAAGGTTGCTCATTTGTATAATAAGTTCTTGTTGGCTGAACAGTATAGCGGTTACCTGTATCAGGGTTTGACCAAGTGACAACGCGTCCTGTAGGTGCAGTTTCTAAAGCTTTTTGCATCTCCAATCGATCAAGCCTATCCATGGTACGACCTATGTTACCACCAAGATAAGCACCAATAAGGGCACCACCTGCAGCTGCAGCAAATTTGCCTGAACCACCACCAAATTGGCTGCCTAAAAGACCTCCAACTACGCCTCCGGTTACCGTGCCTACACCTTCATTGGTTACTTGAGCACAGCTTGTCAGTAAAACTGAAAGGGAAAGTGATGATACCAACACTATTTTTTTCATTTTAAGTTCACCTGTGTAATGGTTCATAAAATCGGTTGCCATTCTACCATCACGCTTAGATATTATCCATATTTTATCCAAATTAAGAATTATACCTAGAGTAAAAGCCTGTCCTGGCGAACTCGAGGAGAGAATTGGCAGAGCAATTCGTAAGCGATTGTTCCAGCGGACAATGCAACGGTCTCTACAGGGATATATTTTCCCCATAGCTCCACAGGATCACCAATCTTTACCTCCGGACAATCAGTTAAATCGACAGTTAACATATCCATCGACACCCGTCCTACTATAGGTGCCTCATAACCATTTACCGAAACAGGAGTATTCTCTGCAATATGCCGCGGATAACCGTCGCCATAACCTGCAGCAACCACACCAATTATCGAGGGTCTTTTGGTTTGCCAAGTTCCTCCATAACCTATGCGTGCTTGTGCAGGATGATGGTGAATAGCACTTATGGCCGAAACAAAGCGCATAACTGGAATGAGCCCCAGTTCTTGGCCTGTTTGATGGGCAAAAGGAGAAACACCATAAAGCATAATCCCGGGACGCACCACATCAGCATGAGTATTAGGTAAAGCAAGGATTGCGGCTGAATTGCCAATACTTGTGATGAATCTTCCTTCAGGCAAGTTCAACTCTCTGAATACGCGCATTTGGTTTTGGTTTGCCGAATTCTTTGGCTCATCAGCACAAGCTAAATGAGTCATTAGACCAATTTCTGGATCAATCCATGGGCAATTTGCCAAAGCAGCCATAACTTCATAGATTTCCTGTGGCGGGAAACCTAAACGGTGCATTCCTGTATTCACTTTTACCCACAATTTTATTTTGCTAGGCAATGGCGTGGACAACAGCCAGCGCAGTTGATGAGGCTGATGGATAACACATTGAAAATGTTGCGCAGCTGCCACACGTAATTCATCCGCGCTGAATACCCCCTGAAATAACACGCAATCGCTGCGGACACCAAGTGCACGAATGGCCATTGCTTCTTCTAAGCAAGCTACACCAAAAGCATCCACATGGCCTTCAAGCACAGGCACAACTGCGGGTATACCGCAGCCGTATGCGTTCGCTTTAACCATGGCGATGATTTTTCTATTTGGAGCACAGTGTTTTACTTTATTTACGTTGTGTAAAAGAGCATTTTCATCAATTTGCACGCGAGTGGGTCTTGCCACGTCAATCTACCCCTTGATAACCATTAAACGCTAAATCTTCAAAACGAGTATATTTGCCAAGAAAGGCAACTCTCACTTTTCCTATCGGACCATTCCGTTGTTTCGCCACAATAATTTCAGCTATTCCTTTATCGGGACTATCTTCATTATAAACTTCATCACGATAAATAAAGCAGATTAAATCAGCATCTTGCTCTATCGCCCCTGATTCACGCAAATCTGACATAACCGGACGCTTATCATGGCGCTGCTCCAGGCTACGGTTTAACTGGGATAGAGCAATGACCGGCACTTCCAATTCTTTAGCCAACGCTTTGAGGCTACGAGATATTTCCGAAATTTCTGCGGTACGGTTATCCGCTTTAAAGCCAGGTACTTGCATAAGCTGCAAATAATCCACCACAATCAACCCTAATTTTCCTTGCTCTTTGGCTAACCGCCGGCAACGGGCCCGCATTTCTGCAGGGCTGAGTGCTGGCGTATCATCAATGAATAACGGCGCTTCTGAGAGCATGTGCACGGCGGAAGTCACCCGCGGCCAATCTTCATCATCCAACTTTCCGGTTCGAATTCGATGCTGATCAATGCGGCCTAAGGATGACATCATCCGCATGGCTAAAGAATCCGCCGGCATTTCCATCGAAAAAACGAGTACGGGCTTATTTGCTTTGATGGCGGCATGCTCGGCCATGTTCATCACCAAAGTAGTTTTACCCATTGATGGACGGCCAGCCACAATAATCAGATCAGAGGGTTGTAAACCGGATGTCATTTCATCCAAATCAGAAAGACCAGTCGCAAGCCCTGTAACGGAATCGCCATTATGATAAAGGGCATCGATTCGTTCCACTGCTTTTACCAGGATGGACTTGATGCTTTCAGGACCTCCATCGCCCCCTGTTTGTTCAGCAATGGCAAAAACCTTAGTTTCTGCAAAATCAAGCAATTCAGTGACATTCCTACCCACAGGATTATAAGCCGAATCGGCAATGTCATTGGCAACGGTAATTAATTGGCGTTGCACCGATTTTTCTCGCACGATATCCGCATAAGCAGAAACGTTGGCAACGCTCGGAGTATTGTTCGCTAATTCAAAGAGATAAGTTTCACCACCTGCATCATCCAATTCATTGGTCGATTTTAAAATATCGAGCAAGGTGACCACATCAAAGGGTTGATTTTTTTTGGCTAATTCAGCAATAGCTCGATAAAGAATTCGATGCTCGGTGCGATAAAAATCAGTTTCACATAATTTTGAACTGATTTTATCCCAAACTTGGTTATCGAGCATCAATCCGCCAATAATCGACTGCTCAGCTTCAGCAGAATGGGGTGGACGCTTTAACGGATCGATGGTTTTTTTTCGGCTTTGAACTTCAGTCATGGGTACTAACGCGCTCTAGAGTCTTGATAGCTATTGTACCTAAGTGAGACTTCTAAAAGTAGATATAGATTTCGATTTTCTGCCAACTTGTCCTCCAACGTGAGGGTATTGGGGTACTGTAACAATTAGTAATCCGAGCACAACCTAAGGAAGAGATACAAGGGCACAGGCTTTAATTGAATGGCGTTAAGGGGTAGCCCAAACCGCGGGCTACCCCTTTAATCAAGTCAAATAACCCAACTCAACTAGCGCACCCACACTTGTGTACGCCCTAATGCGGAAATACCTATATACCCGCGCACATAGAGTTTATTGCCTTCTAAAGTCATTTTAGCCCGATAAATTTTGCCGCTCTTAGGATCAAGTATTTGTCCACCATCCCAAATGCCATCACCTTTGTCCTTCAACCCCCAAACAAACGTTAACCCTTTTATTGGCTTCCCTTGAAATTTTCCTGGGCATTTTTCGCAGATCCCAGTATCACCAGGTTGTGGAAATACGTCCACTATGGTTCCGCTTATCGTACCGTTTGATTCACTTATATTCACAACAGCTCTCTTTTGGCCTGTTGAATCATCAATCGTTGTCCATGTACCCGCTGGTGACTGCGCTAATACAACCGGCATAAACATCAGTGTAAAGAGGAACGCTAAATAAGATCTGAACTGTTTCATGTGATTTTCTCCCTGATAATATTTCGCTACAGAATAGGTTAAGGCATTATGGTTTGCAAATCAGTCTTTAAGATTATTTAATTAAAGGCATGAAAAACTGTTCAACATCGCTTTTCGTCAAACCAATCATGCTGTTCGCATTGTCTGATAAAATACCCTCAAATAATTGACGTTTTTTCTGTTGCATCGTTAGAATTGCCTCTTCGACTGTCCCCGAGGTAATCAATTTATAAACAAAAACAGGATTTTCTTGGCCTATGCGATGGCTGCGATCTGTGGCTTGGTCTTCGATAGCTGGATTCCACCAGGGATCATAGTGAATTACTGTATCGGCACGGGTTAAATTTAACCCGGTCCCCCCCGCCTTTAAGCTAATTAGAAATATGGGAATATGGCCTTCTTGGAAGGTATTCACTAAAATTTGGCGATTTTGACTTTGCCCTGTTAATTTCAAATATGCATAATTACGGCTTCTGAGCTGCTCTTCGATTAATTCGAGCATGGAAGTGAATTGCGAAAACACCAGTACCTTACGCCCCTCATCCACTAAATTATCTAGTAATTCCATTAATGCATCCATTTTGGCTGAAGTGCCATGGGCTATTTCTGCTTCGGGTATGGAGAGCAGTTTGGGATCGCAACAGACTTGTCGTAATTTGAGTAACGCATCTAAGAGGACGATATGGCTTTTTCCAATTCCTTGTTTTGCAATCGCTTCACGGACCCTTTTCTCCATGCTCATTCGGATTGCTTCGTATAAATCACGCTGGCTTCCAGTTAATTCAATGATTCGAGTCATCTCTGTTTTTTCGGGCAATTCACTTGCCACTTGATTTTTACTCCGGCGTAACATAAAGGGTTGCACTCGCTTTGCAAGTAAATTTCTTCTTTCGGCATCATTGAGTTTCTCAATGGGAGTTTTAAAAAATTGGCGAAATTGCTTTGCATCACCTAATAAACCTGGCATTAGAAAATGGAACAGTGACCACAGTTCGCCTAAGTGATTTTCTAAAGGCGTTCCTGATAAACAAAGGCGGTGCACGGCTTGAATTTGTTGAATGATTTGTGTTGTTTTGGTTTTAGCATTCTTGATGGATTGGGCTTCATCAAGAATTAAATAATAAAAAGGGTAATCGATAAAGCGAGTTTTATCGCGTTGAATGAGGCCATACGTAGAAATAATCAAGTCATAATCGTCAAAATTGTCATTGTGACGTTCTGAGCCGTGAAAAACGAATACCTTTAATTCGGGGGTAAAACGCTTTGCTTCTTCGAACCAATTACCAACAAGGCTAGTGGGAGCGACAATTAAGCTTGCTTTTGTTAACCGCCCCTGCTCCTTTTCCACTTGTAAATGAGCTAAGGTTTGTACTGTTTTCCCTAACCCCATATCATCCGCCAAAATGCCGCCAAAGCGGCAGGTTCGTAAAAATTGTAACCAATTTAACCCCTGATGTTGATAATCTCGAAGCGTTGTTTTTAATCCTCGAGGGGTTTCAACCGTGGGGAGATCAGTTAAATGAATCAATTGCTGTAATTGTTTCTGCAGCATCGTATTTCCTTGCCAACGGGCAGAAATAGAAGCCATCGCCCGTTCAGTTTCTTGCATTAAAACCAACTGGTAGCGATTGATCTGCAGCGATTTTTCATTCTTGATATGGCGAAGACCATACTGCAACAAAAATCGCAGTAATGGCTTGATTCGTCCTAAACTCATTTGCAAAGTTTTGCCTTCGGACAATGGTAATTTAACACGTTCATTCTCGGGTAAGTTATCAATATTATCCTTACCAAGTTGCGTAATAAGCTCGGCAACCAAAGGCACAATATTGACTGGTTTACCATCCACTAAAATCCCTAACTGATAACCGAAAAAATCATTCCCTTTTTCTTCAAGTTCCGAAAACCATTCTAGTTCATCTGCATCGATAAATTCTTCGTAAATAGAATGTGCGAACTCAATGCGCCAACCCTTATTTTTTAATAGAGGGATAACTTGATTATACAAACGCGGTAAGTCATCTTCGCTTTTATAATGAGCCAAAACCAACTCATCCCGCAAGTCATAATTGGCACGAATTTTTTCAGAAATTTTGGGGCTTCGCGTAGGGATAATCTGCTTTAATTCATTTACTTTTCTTTCTTCAAAATCCAGATCACGATGAATCTCAAATAGCTGATTTTCTTCTGAACGGAACAGTGTGCTATGAGTTTCGTTTTTGGCGACTAATAAACCCTCATAATCAAAAAATAAATCTATAATGAATAAGAAATTATTCTCCGGTTCAAGTTGATTTTTATTCAGTTCAATGGCATCAAAAATAAGAAGCGGACTAGGCTGATTTTTATGAATAATTCGCTCTTTATAAATTCTAGGTTCAGGTAACTCTGGATGAGTTTCTGCCAATTGTTTGGCAATTAAAGGTGCATGATCCAACTCTACAGGCGGTGCATTTAATAAATTTCTTAATTGCCCTGAACCATAGGGGCTCTCTAAATAACCAATCCGACATTCCTCCCGATCAAAATACCAAGGTTTATCTAATAACAAAGGCAAAATTACTTCGCCCCCATCGACCTCTTCTAATGCTAAAAATTGGGCCCCATTGGCAGCTAACTGCCATTTTAATTTCGCTGACAAATCCTCACCCAAAAAGAGCTGCGGCTCTGTGTCGCCAGCTAAATAAGCTCGGTTTGTAATAAGAATTTTTTCAAGTAATTCACTGTTGCGCAGATACAAACGATCGAACCAACCACGAGAACCATTCTTAAAAAGTAAAGAAGCAATGATTTCTTCATCTTTACCTCGGAAATACTGTTTTCTGCTGTCTGTCACCGTATTAAAAATAGCTTTTTTACCTAGCCCACCTTTTTTTAGTCGTTTGGCTATAGCAAGCCTTACAACAATACGATGTTCAAAATCACCAAATTGCGGCTCAATCAAATAGATAATTTCATGACTGTTGTCCGGCTTTTGGTCTTCAAATTCCTTTTCGCGTAAAGAATCTAACCAGGCATTGAGTGAAAGATTCAACTTGTTCGGAACAGGAGCGGGGATTTCATAATTTTCTCGTTGCTGTAACGAAAACAAACTTGCTGCAGCATGCTTGCAATTAATACTGTAAGGGCAACTACAACGTGCAGGAATAGAAGGCCATTTTTTTAGATCGAGATGGACGTCATATATCTGACTTGAGCGCCCTTTAACACGTGCCTTCAATAACCCTTCGCTTAATCGGATATTTAGTACATATCCCTTCTGTTGGTATTCTTGCCCACGCATTAACACAGAGGGTGAAAAAACGCTCGCCATCCGTGACAATGCCTCTTTTAGCATAAATAACCTACAACAAATTAAGAATTCAACCCGAGATTATAGCAAACTTTTGTAGAGAAAAACTCATATCCTAGTATGTCAGATATCTCACCCTAGCATTTTGAAATATCTTGGGTATATCATTCATAATTGTTATAGAATGAATTTTTTTGCTGAGATTTTTTTTCCATGCATCAACCTTTAAAAATACTGATGGCGCAAATTAACCCGACAGTGGGGGCAATTGAAGCCAATACTGAGAAAATTATTAATATTGTTCTCCAAGAACAACAACAGCATGACGTCATTATTTTCCCTGAACTAACGATTACTGGTTATCCACCGGAAGATCTCCTTTTCCGAAAAGAATTGCACGAAAGGGTAACCAAGGCTTTAGTCGCTATTGAAGAAGTAACCGCTGATTGCCATGTGGTTGTCGGCCATCCTTATCTTGTCCAAAAAAATTGTTTTAACGCAGCAACGGTTTTCTACCAGGCCTCCCGCGTAGCAATCTATTTCAAACAAATCCTCCCTAACTATGGGGTCTTCGATGAAGAGCGCTATTTTGTGCCCGGACCACCTGAAACTTGTATCCTGCAAGTTAAAAACCATCGCTTAGGACTGTGTATTTGTGAAGACATTTGGCAAAAAGGGCCCGTGGATCGATTAATTAAAGCGGGAGTAGACGCTATCCTTTGTATCAATGCTTCTCCGTTTGATTACAGCAAACCAGCCCTGCGTGAAAATTTAATTCGGGAATATGCCCAACGAGGTGTTGCATTTATTTATGTCAATCAAATTGGTGGCCAAGATGAATTGGTTTTTGATGGCCAGTCTCTGGCCCTCGATCATTCTGGAGTAGTTTGTGCCCGATCACCTGCCTTCAAAGAACATTTACATACTGTGATTCTTGCTGAACAAAAAATCATTTCTGAAATTATACCTGCCTATGAACAAGATCAATTAATTTATGAAGCATTAGTGTGCGGCACTCGCGATTATGTTGAGAAGAACGGTTTTTCCAATGGTGTACTTATAGGATTATCTGGAGGAATTGATTCGGCGCTTACCTTGGCAATTGCAGTGGATGCTTTGGGGATCTCCAGGGTTCAAGCGGTAATGATGCCTTCACGCTACACTGCCGACATGAGTCTTGAAGATGCTCAGTTGCAAATCAATGCGATGGGAGTAGAGAGTACACTTATTAACATAGAACCTATCTTTAATTGTTTTCTTGACAGTCTTGCCCCTGCTTTTATAGGATTGCCACCAGATATTACCGAAGAAAATTTACAAGCACGTGTTCGCGGTATGCTGTTGATGGCTTTATCGAACAAAAGCGGCAGAATGGTATTAACCACATCCAATAAAAGCGAAACAGCCGTTGGTTATGCCACCATATATGGCGATATGGCAGGCGGCTTCGCTGTACTAAAAGATGTTTTAAAAACCCAAGTATATGCCTTGGCGACTTATCGAAATCGTTTGGAACCAGTTATCCCTGAACGTGTCATCCAGCGAGCGCCTTCCGCCGAGTTAAGAGCAAATCAAACTGATCAAGATAGCTTGCCTGAATACGCTGTTTTGGATGCCATTATTAAAGATTATATGGAAAATGATCTCGCGGCAGCTGACATTATCCAAAAAGGGTATCGTCCTGAAATTGTTAATCAGGTTATCCGGCTCATTCAACGAAATGAATACAAGCGTCGTCAAGCAGCACCAGGAATTAAAATTAGCACTCGTGCTTTCGGGCGTGATTGGCGATACCCAATTACATCGGGATATTAAAGATAGCAGCTATTGACTCCGTGAGTAGACAAGTCGCTTGACGTAACATTGGCTCTTATTCGAGTCGATGTTACATCAAATACCCTAACAACTCAGCTTGAAGATCAAATAAAGGTTGTCGTTTGAGTACCCAGCGTTCCCTCTTCAACGACTTTAGCTTGGGAAATACCAGTATTTTCCTCTTCTTTAAATTTTGGTCTGTTCTTATAGAGAAGACTGAGGTTATCATATTGACTCAGTTTTAGCCTACCCGTGGCCGATGGTGTTTCAGCAGGCTTTTCTGTTTTAACCATATCCTTTTCCTCTTCCATACAAGCTGATTGGGCAGGTAGGGTAGAATTCTCAGTAGAATGAGCAATCGATACATGCAGCTTTGGAGCCATTTTTTCAGATTCAGAAGCACTATCATCAATCTGTTGTTTTGACACCACTAAATGCTCAGGTTTAAATTTAGGTCTACTTGCATACAGTTTTTGTATGTTTGAAAAGTTAGTAATTTGAATACGTGAACCTGGGCGTTTTAGTGGCTCAAGCAATTGGGAAATTTCTTTTAATTGAACAGGTTCTAAAGTTTCTGGTTGTACTTCAGATTCTGATTCCTCTTCATATTTTTTTAATAACCCAGCTAGACCTGGGACAGCATCTAACTCAACTGGTTTTACTTTTTGAAAAGCATCGATATAAAAAAGTTGCCAATTCAAATCCGTTTTTGTGAGAACAAACGTACTCGATTTAACTTGCTTTGTGTTTTCTGGAGAAAAATGATTAATTGCAACAAATGGGACTCGCATTGAACTCTGGAAAGTTCTTTGTGAGTGATCAATTTTTCTTAAGATTTTGACATGTTGTAAAAAGGTTTTAAGGTACGGTAAATCTTCTTTGGAAACTTCTTTTTTTGAATTCAACCATTTTGCCAGTTTCGGATAATTTTCCAAGATAACTGGGTGGCATTTATTAAGGCTATCATACCAAGCCAGGTGGTAGTGGCCATCCTTTTTGGTCAGCGTAAACGCTAAGGTTAATGATTGAAGTTCTTTCTCGGTCGGATCAACCAATAGTTTTGTTTTTTCAAGATGTTCCTCTTGAACTGTACGGCAGCGCAACTTCAAATTAACGACAGGATTTGAGTACTGGGGAAGCAAATAAACTTTAAGAATCGGCAAATCTTCTTTTGTAATAAGTTCATTTTTTTCAAGTTTTTTCTTTAGCCATTCAACCAATAAACTATAATGAACGAGGTTAACCTGCTGACTTAGGCCTTGACTGTCATACCAAAAAAGCTGAAGTTGTTTATCTTTTACTGTAACCACATAAGCCGATTTTAAATCATCAAGTTCAAGTGGTGTCGGCTCAAAAAGTACATTCTCTCTTGCTTGATATTCTTTAAGTAATTGCTCGGTTTTTTGCTCCAAGTGCAACTGTACTGTGTTTGTACTCTGGAACTGTAATTCAGCCGGTCTAAAGTGGACGAGTGACTCTTCAACATCTGATTTAAATTGCAATAAATTTGCATTACCAGTCACATCGTACCAAGTTAATTGCCATACTAATGCATTTTCATCTGTCTTCGGATCTTTCTCTCTACGTAGCTTGAATTCTTTTTCTGTTAATTTTCTTGCACTGATATGAAAACTTAATTTTGTAGGATTCTCGATTGCAAATTGCTTGGCCATTCTTGCATCATCAAACAATTCTACCTCAGCAGCTGGCTTTATTTGAGCAAGGCATTCGGGTTCTAAACGCTTTCTTTCCTCCTCATCCCTTTTCAAAGATTCAACTCTTTCTTCTTGCAAGGCACGGCAGCTCAACTTTAACTTAACGACGGGGTTTGTATATTGAGGGTGTAAGTAAACCTTAAGAAGCGGCAAATCTTCTTTTGTAACCTCTTCATTTTTTTCAAGTTTAATTTTAAACCATTTAACCAATAAGGTATGGTTTTCGAGATTTATCTGTTGACTTCTGCTTTGACTGTCATACCAAAAGATCTGAAGCTGTTTATCTTTTACAGTAACTGCATAGGCCGATTTTAAATTCTCAAGCTCTTGTGGTGTTGGCTCGAACAGTACTTTTTCTCTCGCTTGATGTTCTTTGAGTAATTCTTCTGTCTTTTGCTCAAAATCCAATTGCACAGTGTTTGCTGTGCCTTGAACATTTAACTCCGCGGGTCTGATGGCTGCGAGGGGCTCTTCAGCATCTGATTGAAATTTCAACGAATGCGGGTTACCGCTCGCATCATACCAAGTTAGTTGCCAAACCAATTCATTACCGTCTGATTTTGCATCAGTTAATTTTCTCGCACTGATTTCTCTTTCTGTCGGCTTTCTTGCACTGATACAAAAACTTAATCTTGTAGGATTTTCAATAGCAAATTGCTTTGCTTTTTGTCCATCATCGAATATCTCAACATCAGCGGCAGGCTTTATTTGCTCAAGACACATTGCCTCTAATCTTCTACGCTCTTCTTCTTGTTTTTTTAAAAACTCAGTTCTTGCTTCAATCCGTTTGGAAATCTCTTCCAAAATGAGCGGTTTTAAATGCGGGATGATCGTCTCATGGATAAAACTATCTGGGACTGATTTCTCATCGTTCTCGTAACCATCAATCGATCTGATTGCCGTTATAATCAAAGTGGTGTTTGCCGATCCAATGTGCCATGTCCCTTCGCTGATAAATAATTGGAATGCCTGTAATCGCAAAATCGGATCAGGGAAGCTTTTTAAATCATCAATTGTTTTTTCAAATGAGCGGTGACGAAAAAACATGGAGATCCACCCCCAATAAGAGTCTTTATTGGAGTATTTTCCACTAGCGATTTCAAATATTTTTATTAATGACTGGTTATGCCCGAGCTTTTGTTTTGCAGCTTCCTCTTCATGTTTATCCGATGCCTTACTTCCATGGCGCTCTAAAGAGTTATTCGGGGAGCTCTGCGGTGAAGCGGCATAGCCCGTAAGGCTTGATAGCCATGACCAAACATAGGAATAAGACTCACTGCTCGCGCTTACACTAGATTTATCAGCTTCTACTGCCTCTTGCGAACCTTCTTTACCTTCCTGTTTGGTAGATTCCTCCGAAACGGCTACGGTTTCAACTAATACAGGTTGTTGAGACGTTTCTGGCAAATCGCTTGGGAGCCCGCCAGAGGGTACATTGAATGAGGCGTTCGCAATGCAATCAACGAAAGTTTGAGCAAAATTCTCTAGATTATTGATTATTTTTTTGGGCATATCCCTGCTCCGTTATCCTTAATTCCCTAACATCTTAACCGATTATCTGATTAATACAAGTAAAAAAAGGATAATAATAGATCAATTTCCAAGAAATTGGGCAGATTATTTTTAATAACAATGAGATAATGTTTGAACAAACCCTTCAATCAGTCGCAACAAGTAAGAAATAAGAAAACCTTTGTATCTTTTTCTTTTTTCCTACTTAGAAGAAGAGGTTTGTTACCGCGGTAAAAAATCTTCTCCCAAATTCGCAAAAACACTCCCCAATAAGTGAGGGATAAAAACAGGTGCGATAACCCTAGGTTTGCTACAAAAGCTTGCAAAATAAAAGTAACACGCTAACATTGAGTTGCTAAAAATAATAATAACAAGGGAATTCATGAGAATTGCATTTTTTTCGGTCATGTTGCTTTGTTCTAGCCTGGCTACTGCTGCAACTCCCATCGATGGCTTGTATGGGAGTCTATTTGGCGGATATAGTTACGTTCCTGATAACCTAGACAAGCTCCACGATGGTATTAAATTTGACCATGCTGTCTTCGATAACGGCTTTAATGCCGGTGGGCGTTTTGGCTATCAAACCAATCATTGGCGTTACGAAGGTGAACTCACTTATATTCGCACAACAGTTAACTCTTTTCGTTTTGGGCTTTTCTCAAACCTACTCATCGATCCAATAAGAGTACGTGATGTCAGCGGACAAACCAACATGGTGATCGGAGCCGCTAACCTTTATTATGATTTCCCTGAAATGGTTCCCTGTATCGCACCCTTTTTGGGAGCAGGAATTGGTTATGGCTGGTTTAACGTTAACTTACACAATGATTTTTCTCACAGACGCAATCTTCTCTTAAATCCTAACTTTTTATTAAACCCAGGTCTTTTTCAAAATCCTCTCTTTCAAAATCGGCTCCATTACTCCGGATCAAGCGGCGCATTCGTTTATCAAGGAACAGCCGGCCTGACTTACAATTTTACCGAAAATTACGCCCTTAACCTTGCTTACCGCTATGTAGGGTCTTCACGCATCAGCGCTTACGGCAAGGTTTTACAGGGCAATTTAGCTAGCGTAGGCGTGGTTTATCGCTTTAGTGAATACAATTATAAGTAAGGGAGCAAAATGAAACGTTCTAGTCAATTCGCTTTAACCAGTCTATTCCTTGCTAACTCAGTCTTTGCTGCTACACCATCAGAAGGCTGGTACTGGGGATTAATGGGTGGTCTCAGCTATACTCCCAGTATTGATATTACGGGGCCTAATCCTGTACCTTTTATTGCAATAAATAATCAAATTAATCCCAATCCCACGCCTGTAGTGACAAATGGAGTTAATACTTATGTAACAGGTTTATCCAATTATTATTTTCCTGGATTTACCTCGATGAATGGTAGCTTACAGTATGGTGTCGGCGGGGATTTTGGTATACAACTGGGTTACCGCATTTGTAATTTCCGCGCTGAGGGAGAGTTACTGTTCAATTATGCCCCGTTATCCATGGTAAAAATTGGTGGTGTTTCTATTAAGAAACACGTAACCCTTACTGATCCCTTACGCTTGAGTGGTCAATCAGTTGTTGGCGCAGGACTAATTAACGGCTATTATGATTTTTATGATGAAGAAAATGATCCTACTTGGGTTCCTTATTTAGGTTTAGGTATAGGGTATGCCTACGTCCGCAACACAATTACATTCACAGTCCCCTATCTTTTCAAAAATCTCTATAGCGTCACTGTCAAAGGTAATGAAAGCGCGCCTATTGGCCAAGCAATATTAGGTATTAGCTATTTTGCTTCCGATGATCTCTCAATCGGATTAGACTATCGTTACATTACTACAAGAACGATTTCTAGTATTAATTCACGTATACAAACCAATACACTTAATCTGAACTTTAATTATTATTTTTCTGATTAAATGTAATAATGTGGGGTAATCAATCAGATAAAATACATGGCCTCGCAGAGGCCATCAAATTCTCTGTGCAATTTCGTGTTGGCCTGGATAACCAAGACTAATAGGGTTTTAAAATTTATAAAGGTTGCTATGACTTATTTAATTGCCCCCTCACTTCTTTCAGCGGACATGACAAAACTGGGTGAGGAAGCCTTAGCTGTAATGGACGCAGGCGCTGATATGATCCACTTTGATGTCATGGATAATCATTATGTCCCCAATTTAACGTTTGGACCGCCAATTTGCCAAGCTTTACACCAACGCTTTCCTAATTACATGATTGATGTTCATCTGATGGCATGCCCCGTTGATGACTTAATTGTTCAATTTGCCAAAGCAGGTGCCAAACGGATAAGCATCCATCCGGATGCGACAACCCATCTGGATCGCAGCTTGCAACTTATTCAACAGCAAGGGTGTAAGGCTGGCCTGGTACTAAATCCAGCCACATCAATCGATTGCCTTCGCTGGAGTATCCATCGATTGGATTTCATTTTAGTCATGACCGTCAACCCAGGTTTTGGCGGTCAAAAATTAATCCCTGAAGTCATCGATAAAATCAAATTAATCAAGCTACAATACCCTGCACTCCCTATTTGCGTTGACGGAGGAGTAAGCGTAGATAATGTTGCCAGTTTAGCTAAATCCGGCGCTACAGAATTTGTCGCTGGCACAGCTATATTTTCTACTGCTGATTATGCTAAAACTATTAAAGCCATGCGGGAAAAATTAGCTCTTATATAGAGTTCCTTGCCCTGTAAGGCAATGTAGAATGAACCCGAATAAGCAATCCCTTCATCCCCCCTCGGGTACCTTCTCCTTTACCGGGGAAAAGGGAAAGAATCGAACTATTTTGAGGACATTGACTTTGTCGACTAAGAGGCTATGAAAAAAATACTGTTTCTATTATGTGTCTTAAGCCTATCCGCAATGGCTCATGCCATTTCGGGGCAAGCTTATTTAGAACGATTCATGGCTTACGCTCAATGGAGCCAAAATTTACCTCAACAGCCTGGGCCTGATTTTCTTGCTTTCATAGATAGCGATACCCCTTTAGCTACCAAACTTCGTGAAAAATGGTTGTATCAATTAGCCCGTCAGAAAGACTGGGTTAATTACTCTAAATATTATCACCCCTCAGCAGACATCAATTTGCAATGCTTTGCACAAATTGCCAATTTCACTGAAGGAAGAACAGAGGAAGCCCTTAAAGCAACACGCCTATTATGGCTTACAGGTAACTCACAGCCACCTGCCTGTAATGTACTTTTTGACTTAATAACAAAAATGGATAATTTTGATGAGCACTTAATCACTCAACGCATTATCCTTGCCTTAGAAAAGCGTAATGTAGGTTTAGCGCGCTATTTGTTAAAACAATACAAACAACCCCGAATTCAAGATGAACAATTATTAGCGAGCATTAATCAAAATCCTGAACGCATAACCCAACTTCAACCTGGTGAGCTTCATGATTATTTTTACCTATTTGGTTTAAAACGCATGATCTCTACCAATATGAATAAAGCAATTCGTTATTGGCAGGATGCTAAAACCAAACAATTCCTCAATGAAGCTCAACAGCAATCTTTTCTTATCCAGCTTGTTCTGTATAAAGCAATGCGCGGTCATGAAGACGAGCCACTTTGGTTTTCTAAGATAAAACCCGTTTTTTACAACGAAGCCATTCTCGACTGGCAAATTCGTTTTGCCCTCAAAAATCAACAATGGGATCAAGTTGAACACTTGGTCAATCATTCGCCTGATAAAGAAAAGCCTTGTTGGCAATATTGGCTGGCCCGTGCTTTAGAAGTTAAAGGTCAATTGGCAAAAGCAAAAGAGACCTATCAAACCATCGCTAAGAATCGACATTATTACGGTTTTCTAGCAAGTATGCGCCTAAATCAAATCCCTAATTTTGAAAACGAAAAACCGGTTGATAATTTAGCGGTGCTAAAACCTTATCAACCATTTACCGATTATATTAAATCGCTGTATTACGGTAAGCAATCACTGCAAGCCTCAAGGTTATTAAATGATTTTATTAGTGAGCTTCCAAAAGAAGAGAAAAGCGCGCTTATTTATTGGATAGCGACTACACTCAAATGGTATGGAAAATCCGTATACCTCAGTAATACTGAGGAATTGAATAATCAGTTGACACTTCGCTTTCCTGTCATTCATTATGACACGGTAAAAGAATACGCAAAAGATTATCATGTCTCTCCTGAGTTGATCTATGCCATTATCCGTCAAGAAAGCGGGTTTCGCGAAGATGTTGTTTCACCTGCGGGAGCTAGGGGGTTAATGCAAGTCATGCCTAGCACCGCGACCGTGGTAGCTAAACGTGAAAGAATTGCTTATAGCAATAAAGACGAACTCTTTTCTTCCCAGAAAAACATCAACATTGGTGTTGCTTACTTAAAACAATTAACTTATCGCTATAATCAACACCCAGTCCTTGTCGCTGCGGCTTATAATGCCGGTCCTACTCAAGTGAATTACTGGCTTAAAAACCATCCCCCAAAAGACATGGATATTTGGATAGACACCCTACCCTGGCATGAAACCCGGAATTATTTAAAAAACATCATCGCTTTTTATGCGGTATACCAATTTCGCTTACAACAAAAAGCTGATTTGCAATCGTTTATGAAGCCTCTTTAACGGAGCGCCGTCATTCAGAACACACACGATCAAGTCGGTTACTTCAACTCGATTTGGGCATGCTACAAACCTTGAGTTAAATGATTTAACTTCACTATAAAGTACTTTCTATGCCCTCAAATTACCGTAAATTTCACACTTCCAAATTGGAATCTCGTAACTATAAAATTTCATTGTATTTTATGAATTCAAAAAGATAAATTAACCCTTTTTCGCTCGAAGATACCTTATGAAAGATAAAGAAAAAATCTTATTTGATAAACAAGAAGAAACAACACAACTGCCTGTCGAACTTTGGGTGCATATCCTATCATTTTTGGATCCTCAATCGCTTACTCAAGCCCAGTTTGTTGACAGTACATTTTATCGATTATCAAACGACAATTATCCTTGGAAAGTCTTATTTAGAACCTATTTTCCAGAAGAGGTGCCTAACGCTGTACCTTTTGATTTTTCTTGGAAACAAGCCTTTATATCGTTGTACTTAGAACAATATGGCACCTACCAACCTGAGATCCGAAGGCGTATCTATTTCATCGCAACCGGTAATATAAGTAAATTGCACGAATGCGGCATCAACCTTAATGACTTAAAAGAGAACGACTTTATCTTGATCAAAACAGCAGCTCAGTTGGGACGTCAGGATATTTTAGATTATTTTTATCGTTTGTCCGAAACATCATGGTCTATCCCGACCCAAAATGAGGGGAAAGGAAACCCAGAGTTGATGGCCCAACGAATTGATGATCCCGTCAAACAAGTAAATCAAACCAGTTACATAATGAGTCCATTTTGGCGGGCAATTCTATGTAATCAACGGGACAAAATTCTTTCTGATTTGCCGACTCTATTGAATGTACCTGAACCCATGACAGGAAAAACAGCAACCTTGCTTGCTGCGGAATTAGGCCATCTGGATCTTTTAAGGGATCTATTAGAGTACCCAGATAATAGTGCCATTAACGAAGGTTACTATGAGCTATCAGCAGCCCTAGTTAAAAGCGGACAAATGCGCATGATCAGCGGGTTTGATAATTTTATTGCTACCCACCGAGAAAATCTAACCAGCAGTCGAAGCCTAGCCCAAGAACATTCGGTTAAAGTCGTCAATGCAGCACAGAATTTGCCTTGCCGAATTAAGCTTGCAGCACGTCATGGTGCCATAGTCCTTTTTAGAAAACTTACTGATTCATTATGTCAGGAGCTAGCTCAAGCAGAACAAGACTTAACTGCAGCTAAAGAAAACCGCGTTTCTCACTTAGAAACCAATAATACTAACGAAGCGTCGGGTCAGGAAACAGTGGCAATTGAAGCCTACAGTAAATTGAGAAATCAATGCATTTCAACCATAAAAGCAGCAATGTATTCAGCCGCTAAAAACGGTCAAGTGAATATCATCCAATATGCTTTGATCAAACGCTTTGTTAATATTGACGCAATAGTAGCAGATGATGGCAGCACCCTCTTGTCCAGGGCAGCCCAATCTTTTCATCCTGAGCTCGTAGCATTTTTATTAAATCAACAGGCAAATCCTCAACAAGGGCTCAAAGCGTTAATGAATGCCTATAATGAATTGGACTCGGAGGTCGATCAAGCAGCCATTTCTGAAGTAGAAGAAATGCTTATTCGGGCCATCGAAGAACAACGGGCTTCGATCGATTATTCATTATTAAGCGCCGTCATCTCGGCTAAGCAAGCACACCTACTTGAGCGATTATTAGTTTTAGATATTGGCGATATCAATAAGAGCAATAGCTCAGGAGAAACCCTTCTGGAAAAAGCAGTGAGCGGAGCACCCGACTCCCTGAGGGATCGTTGTATAACTCTTTTAATTAGTAGTGGAGCAAAAATTAACCACCGTGTGCTCAAGGCTGCTGTAAAGAAAAATGATATGAAGCTTGTCACCGAAATGTTAAACCAACCAGGCGTGAATGCGAGGCAATTGGTTAATACAACTTTAGTGTATAGCACACCAATTACATGTGACTTATCTGTAGATTCAAACATGCGTAATTTTTTGCTCCAATACGCAGATTTGAAAGAATCAATTTTTGAAATCCTGAGGAGGCCTCGACCTTGCTTAAGTTATGTTAGGGATGTCCTATTTCATAACGACTATATTTTAGGCAGGCCTCGGCTTGATACAGAAGAGATTTTAGCCTTTGCCAAAACATTAAATCGCAATCGAATAATAAATGAATTAAAAATCGAAGCTAAACTAGAACAAGAATTAATAGGAAAACCGCTTTCCAAAGAGGTATTCGCATTTGAAAAATTAAAGATTCAAGTTAGAGCGACTGGTCTAGCTAAAGGCATAGCCTACGGTAGAAACCATACATCACTGCCTAAAAGGATCAGTTTTCCCTCAGACTTACGCTATTTGAATGCTTTCACTAAATTGGTCAACAATGATCGAGAACTAATGAACCTTTTCAAAGAAATGTATGCGGAAGCTTATCGGGAAGGTTTTATCAATGGCAGATCAAACTCCAATCAAAATGAATCCTATAAGCGAAAATTATCAGATGATACTGAGAGAAAAGGAAAAGAGAAAAAGTGGAAACCTGATGCTTCAACAGAACAACAAAGCTTACAAAATACCAATCCATCGCAGGACCAATTTATGACAACGGCAACTTTTCAACTGGATCAGGATGAATCGGAAGCCAGTAACAATGAGCCTTTAGCACCGGTAGCCGTAGAAATGCCCGCAGGCCAATACGCTACTGAAAACCGTTTTTCCCCATCAAGCAATGGATATTCGCTCCGCTTCTTTCCTCACCCTGAATCTGCTTTTCGAGCAACTGTTACAAATTCGCAAGAAAATGCAATTGAAGCAGCAAGAATACCAACAAACCAATATTTTGGTGAAAACCGTTTTTTTCCACCAAATGGTGGACAATCAATCCCCTTCTTCCCCTATCCTGCAACTGCGCAGCCGGTTTCTCCAACACCACAGGTAGAGAGCATGGATTATGCTGAGGAAGACTTTGACACAAATCAGTTCCTTAATTAGCGAGAGAGATGCATTCTTAAAATGCAAGCAATTTTATGGTAAATTTTGCTTGCTTTTAAAGACAGTAGCTACTCTTAGCCCCAATCGCATTACAATCCTTCCCCACTTCCAATGTGGCATCTTTGGATAACAAAAATTCATTGTACTTTTTTAATTCACAAATATAAATTGATGAATTTTTGCTTTGGAAGAAATCCTTATGAGAGAAAAAGACGTAACTTTTATTGGTGAACAGAAACAAATATCAGAACTCCCAGATGAGGTTTGGTTGACGATTTTATCGTTTCTCGATCCGCAGTCACTTATTAAAGCACAGATTATCGACCATCGATTTTCTCAACTAGCGAATGACAATTATCCTTGGAAAGTTTTATTCAGAACCTATTTTCCCGAGGAGATGCCTTACCCTGTGCCAGTGGGATTTAATTGGAAAGAGGCTTTTATAGCCCATTACTTAGAACAATATGGTGCTTATCCACCTGAAACCAAAAGGCGCATCTTTTTCATTGCAACAGGTAATATCAACAAGTTGCAGGAATGTAATATCACTCATAATGATTTAAAAGAGAACGAATTTATCCTAGTCAAAACAGCAGCACGGTTAGGACGTCAGGATATTTTAGATTATTTTTATCAATTACCCGAAACAGTTTGGAATGTAGGAACCAAAGAAGAAGAGGAAAGTTTAGAATCAGTTGGGCAGCGACTTAGCTCCCCCATAAACCCGAGAAATCAGGAAGTCAGTTTTTTAATGAATCCATTTTATTGGGCGATCCGATGCAACCAAAAGAATAAAATTAATCAGGAGTTGCCAGGCCTGCTTAACGAACCTGAAATGGGAACAGGAAAAACAGCAACGATGCTTGCTGCGGAATTTGGCCATCTGGATTTATTAATAAAGCTTCTAAATCATCCAGAAAATAAAGCAATCAGCGAAGGGTACCGCGACCTATCTGTCTCCCTGGTAAAAAGCGGGCAGATGCGCATGCTGATTGGATTTGATGATTTTATTGCTGGTCATCGAGAAAAAGTAAACCATGTCCAAGGATTGGAACGAGAGCATTCAGCTAAAATCGTGAATGGAGCAAAGAATTTGCCTTGTCGCACAAGGCTTGCAGCACGCCACGGGGCTATTGCTATCTTTAAAGTACATATTAATCGATTATATCAAAGCATTCTCAAAGCTGAACAGGCTTTAGCTGCTGTTAAAGAAAATCGAGTTTCCCGCAATGCCGATGAGGCACTCAAAGAAACAGCAGCGGTTGAAGCTTATGAAATGATAAAGAAACAATTCAGTTCAACAATAAATGCAGCCCTGTATGTAGCGGCTACATACGGTCAAATTAGTATTATTGCATATGCTTTAGAGAGAAGGTTTATCGGCATAAACGAGATATTACAGGATGATGGAAGCACTCTTTTATCCAGAGCAGCACAATCTTACCACCCCAAACTCGTGCGATTTTTATTGAATCAGCAGGGAGATCCTCAACAAGCACTTGCTGCTCTAAGCGATTCTCTGTGGGTATCGCCGCAGGATCAACTGGTTAGAAATCGCATGTCAGCCAGTATCCTTTACCAAATAGAAGAAATGCTTGTTCGGGCGATAGAAGAAAGAAACGAGCCTATCAGGCATTCATTATTAAGGAGTGTTATCTTAGCAAAGCAACCAAATTTGCTTGAGCGATTATTGGTACTAGATATTGGCGATATCAATAAGCCTAACTCTTCGGGAACAACCCTTCTTGAGGAAGCTGTCAAAGAAGCTCCTGACTTCATGAGGGATAAATGTCTTGACCTGTTATTGAGCAAGGGGGCAGTCATTAATGCGCGGGTTTTTAAAGCTGCCGTCATGCATGGGGATACGATGTTTGTATACCACATGTCGATCCGTTCAAAAGATAATATGAGGGATTTGGTCAATAAATGCTTCGTGTATGGTTTGCCAATTCTTTGTGGTTTATCTAAAGATTCAATAATGCATGAGCTTTTGCTGCCCTTTGTTGACTTTCAAGAATCTATTTCTGTAATGATTAAGGAAGGCTATTCCTTGAATTCAATCCGCGACGTCTTATTTCATCACGATTCTATTTTAAATCGTCCTCCCTTTGATACAGAAGAGATTTTAGCCTTTGCCAAAACATTCAAAAATCGTAAACGAATAACCAGAGAATTAGAAATCGAAGTTGAGTTAGAAAAAAAACTAAGAACAAAACACTCTCTTTATAAGGTATCCGCATTCGAAAAATTAAAAATTCAAATTCAAGCTGCAGGTTTAGCAAAAGGACTGCATTTTAGCTCAAACCATACGTCCCTTCCGAAAAAGATCAATTTTCCTTCTGAACTGAGTAGGTTGACTGCTTTTACGCTACTCGTTGACAATTCTCAGGTGCGTACAAATCTACTAAAAGAGCTCTACGTGGAAGCTTATAAAGAAGGTTTTGCTAAAGGAAGATCGAAGGTTAGTGAAAAAGGATTAGAACAGGAAAGCAATAATTCTCCAAACGAAGAAGAAAAGCAATCACACAAGCGGAAACGAGGAAAGAGAACTGCAAGGAAAGAAAAAGCGAAAAAAAGAAAATCTACAGCTTCAACGGAACAACAAGGGTTACAAAGTGCCGCTCCTTTCCCAGAGGCATTTGTGACAACTACAACTGTTCAGACAAAACCTGATGACTCGGAAGCCGGCAAGAATTCACAGGAAGTGGCAGAAATACAAGCAGACCAATACGAGACTGGAAGCCTTTTTTTTCCAACCAGCATAGGTTATTCAATCCGCTTCTTCTCTTTTCCTGAACCGACTCCTCAATCCGCTGCCAATCCAAAAGCTATCGAGGACATTGACGAGCAGGAAGAAGTAAAATTTGACACCAATCAATCCCTTAATTAGCTGGGTAAATTGGATCATTTGATAAGCGTTCAAGTAGTCTAAGTGCAGGTTTAACCGCACTTAGACCCGGGCTATTGGCAATAACAGAATTTAGATGGAACCTAATCATTCCATATCGAAGTATTATAGTTCCTTTAATTTAGCTCTATGCCGAACAAAAAATCAAAACTACTTCTTGCATCTGAGGTCAACGTTCCTGTGTTTATCGGGTGTTTTTTCATCTATGTCCTGGTTTTTAAACGCATGATGACTTATAATGCGCCAAAATGTTCATTATGTATTTGTTATGACTATTAGGGTTGTCGTATTCGGTGTCAAAAAGGCGGGTAACTCAAACTTTGTACGCCAAATAGAAAGAAGTATTACTCCTGAACAAGATTTATACAATAACAATAAATCCAAATCAGAAACGAATTCCTTTGAGTACATACGGTTACCGCAAAAAAATGATTCACCTGCATGTGATGTGTGGATTATGCATCATGTTGAAAAATATATAACCCTACTTCCTGTTTATTACACGCACGCACATATAGGTCTTTATTGCCTGGATTTGTCTAAAATCCAGGACGACAATGAGGATGAGCAGACAATAATTAAGGACATTATCGAGTACCGGAAGCATAACCCTAACGCACCTTTAATTTTAGTAGGAACAAAAAGAGAGTTGTGCGAGGATGCTGATAGTAAAATTTCCGCCATCTATAAAAGTCTTCAGGCAAAACTCGATGAAATGGATATCGAAGGATTTGCTGAACACATTGCTGTTTCAGATAATGACGAAAATTTAACACAGTTTCCAAAATGGCTTGAATCCATTGCTGCAAAGAAAAAGCCTCTAGCTTATTCCCTCTTGAAGGCGAGAAATAAATTACCCGAGGAGTCCGTCCTTTATCAAGCTCTTGATCATTTTATTTTTGTCGCTGAAGAGTTAGATTTAACAAAAAATCAGATGGATGAACTCGGGAAAGAAGCTTGCCTATTAATACGGGGTTTAAAAACAGAAAGCGTTCCTATAAAAAGCGCGGCGATTGAAACCTTCTCTAAAAATTGCCATAGGATTTTGAAAGACGAACCCTCAAAAATAAACAAGGCGGTTGATGCTGTCGTGGCAGCCGCAATTGCCACTCTCTTTGTTTTTGGGGTTGGGTTTACTTTAGGATGTGCTGCCGGTGTATGGACTGGTCCTTTCGCTTTGCTAACAGGTATTGCAACAGGCTCTGCTGCTGCAATCACTTTATTGGCAGCTAGTGGCACATGTGGCGTCGCAGCAGGAAGTCTATCCGCATTTGGCTTTTTCAGAGAAACCCCTCTTTCATCTTCAGTAATCGAGGAGGTCGCGGAAGCAGCAAAAACACAAAAAATAGAATTAATAGCTTAATTGAAGTGAGTCACCACCGCTCATCAATCACCCGATTGCCTATGTATTCCTCAATTCTCCGCTTTGTGGCAGGGCTAATATCTTCCGGCAAATTCTTAAGATCGAACCATTGCTCATCTAAGATTTCGAAAGAGCGCACAGGTTTTTTTTCAAATTGCTCCACTAAGTAGAGGACAATGTAATCATCGCGATTTTCGTGATTGCTATGGTAAACGCTAAAAAGCTTCGGCAAAGCTAAACAAGTAATCCCAGCCTCTTCCCAAAGCTCTCTCTGTACGGCCTGTATCGGAGTTTCTCCTGCTTCAATAGCACCACCAATAGTGTACCATCCCGTGACATAAGTGTGCTTTATCAGTAATACTCTGTTTTCCTGAATGACTAGCGCTCTAGCCCCCACCCTTTTATCAACAAACAAGGAGAAAACAAAGCTTTTTATTCGTCCTAAAAAGTTACGCATTCACACTCCAGATTACACTTAATGATGTTAGGCGCACAGTTAAACTGCCAAAGGGCAGCAAGGTTTATCCATTAAAATATCTTGGCTAAAGGGACTCAATTTGGTAATAAAAAATCCTACGATGTTTCTGCCTACCCAATTTTCGGTACCATCAAAACGTCTCACTGTAGAGCTTTTTTGGCCAGTACCGAGCAAAATTTTATCGACATAACTGAAGCAGTCTCTTTCACCTGCTTTCATTTTAGTGAATATGTACGCATAGCTATTATGAATTTCTCGCAACTGCAGATGCAATGCCATCATTTCTACAATCTTTTCACCTGTCACTGTTCGTGTTTCTATTTGGGTCAGTTTTCGAGTTTTAACATCAGATTGGCCCGTTGAGAATTCAATCAGCTCAGGGTCTTCCTGATTTGGTAGTGACAAAATAATGCAAGCATGATGCCCCAGATACCCTTCCAAGTTTTTACTCGTAAATTGAGCGCTAAGTGTACCAATTGTAAAAACTTGCTCTGAATCTAAAAATTGTTCATAAGTGGTTCTATTGCCTGCAAAACAGTCTTTCAAGAGCCTACTTTCCACTTGATCTTTACAGTGCGATAGAGGCATTACAATATTCGTTTGCAGAACGTGCAAACTTTCTTTAATTCCGTCTAGGCAAAACTTTAATTGTCGCGTTAATTCTTCTTTAAATAATTTTTTCGGTGTTCTAAAACCAATAGCCGCTCCTAGAGAAAACCCAATGATCAATCCATCTAAAAGATGGCTAAGCGGATTGCTGAAGCTGCAAATGCTTCGACCAAGCCCCACGATACCTCCAACTAAACCTCCCAGCACACCAGTCATAATGGCTAGCAGCGTTGAACCAAGATCAATCAATGCATAACCTACAACAACAGAAAGACGGTTTGTTTGGGAAAATTTGCAAAGTTTTTGGAAAGATTGATTCACTTCGTCGAGTAAATTTTGGGGTAAAGTGTCGCCTTCAGGTTGTAAGAATTTGGATAATTTTTGACTTAAAACTGTCAATTCTTCAAGAAAATCCTGATAAACCTCAGCATCTGCTTTTTTTATCGAATTAAGTGCCAACAATAAATAGTACTTAAGTTCATTGACTGGAAGTCCTTGGATAATCGCAAGACAGGATTCTAAACTAGATTTCTCGAAGGCACGGGGCATAACTAAGAACTCTCTCAAAAAACTTGCCCTAGCTTAATAATTATCGTATTTCTTCGCTAGAGCCTAAAATAGAAAAGGGATATATTATCACAGAATCACTCATTACCCGTATTGCGGTCAAAACGCAATAAAGCATAGTTTGCCCGTGCAACAGCCTCATCCATCGCTTGCTGAGGTGTCTTAAGGCCAGCAAAGATGGATTCTAAAGCTTCATCATTAATCGTTCTGATCTGGTTCTGCGGACCGATGTGGAGACGTACCCGCTCATCTCGCTGCTGACCCAAATCTGCCTGAGCAAGCGCGAGGATAGAAGAGTTGATTTCATTCGAAAAAGAATAAATCCCGTCAGTGCCTAATGGCAAATAGCCAGTTCGCTGATGCCACCGTTGCTGCACCTGCGGTTGGGCGATGTATGAAAAAAATTGAGCTATACCAGGATATACAGTAGGAGATCGCCCCGCAACAACCCAAAGCGCAGCTCCTCCAGCAACGTCATTATGACGGATTTTACTAATTTGTGTATCCAACGGTAAGATTGCAACGCCTAAGCGGAATTTTACCAATCCAGCAAGGCTATTATAACTTCCCGAAGATTGACTGAATAATGGACACTGACCACTGGTAAATAACACCGTGGCGTCACTCGTTCTTCCACCGTATTCAAAATAATGTTTTTCCTGCCATGTTTTTAGGCGCTCAAGATGACCAACCATCGCCTTACTGTTGTAAACAGCATGTGTTGGCGCAGGTTCAATCATTGCCAATCCATGAATAGATAAAAATGACTCGATTTGTATCCAACCTGGATATGCACTCGTATAGGCACAGGGATAACCTGCCTTCCTGAGCTTACCTGCTAGAATTTCCAGCTCAGCCCAAGTTCGTGGGAAAGTATCCGCGTTATACCCCTCTTTTTCGACCGCATCGGCATTATAAAAAATAACAGGAATAGAGGTATTAAAAGGCATGGCCAGCAAGCGGTTCTCTTCACTATAGAAGGCCCGCACTGCAGGTAAGAAACTTTCTTTAGGTAAAAAAACACCCTGTTCTTGCATGAGTGTTTCAACAGGCTTAATGATGCCTTTAGGATGGAGCATCGTTGCCGTGCCTACTTCAAAAACCTGTATAAGATCAGGGGGTTGCTTGGCTCTAAAAGCAGCAGCGAAACTGGTTAGTGATTCAATATATTCACCTTTGTAGACCGGTTTTACTACATAATTGCTTTGAGTGTGATTAAAATCAGCCGCCAACTGATTAATTTCTTCCCCCAAATGCCCAGCAAACGAATGCCACATCACAATTTCGACGGGTTTTGCTTGCAGCGTGAGGAAGGAAAATTGCAAGAAAAATAAAATAATGAACCGGCTCATGACAACAGATCTGGGTAATCACTGAACACTGCATCAACGCCCCAATCGAAAAGTTTTTTAGCTTGGCGTTTGCGATTCACAGTATAAACACAAAGCACGTAACCTTGCTCCTTGATTTGTTGGACACGGGCTGCATTAAGGGCACGTTTATTAAAGTGCACCGAATAACATTGTAATTCTTTAGCCTTTGCTAACCAATCTTTATCCCACTCATCGAGAAGTAAGCCAAGCGGCATCTCTGGCGCTAAGCTTCGGCATAAGCTCAAAGCAACAAGATCAAAACTGGATACTAATGGCAAGGGTTTTGACTGAGGCCAATAACGGTTAATATGGGAAAGTACTGCTACGGTTGTTTGCTCAGAAGTCCCTGGATAAGGCTTTATTTCAATATTCGCTTTCACATCAGAAAAGGTTAACCACTGCAACACGTCACGAAAATGAGGAATTTTTTCCCCACGAAAGCGCCTGGAAAACCATTTTCCCGCATCCAAGCTTTGCAAATATTCCGCAGTAACTAAACCGATTTCACCCTTGCCGTTTGTGGTACGCTTTAAGGACTCATCATGAAAGACAAAAGGCTCTCCGTCCGCACTAAGCATCACATCGAATTCTAAATAACGACACCCCATTGACAAGGCTTTATCAAAAGCAGCAATGGTATTCTCAGGTGCGTAAGCAGAAGCGCCTCGATGTCCTATGATTCGCTCAAGGGTTTGCACTTGGATTTTCCTCTTGTCGATTGGAGGCGAGTTCGACTAATGCATTCATTATTAATTCATTACTTACGGTCAATGCAGGTGCTGGGGTAGCTGCAGCAGCCATCACCATTGTATTCAATGCCCGCGGTTGATAAGCTTTAGCCATTGGAATAGCTTGATCCCCTTCAAAGAAATAGATGCGATGTACACTGTAATTTTGATTTGTGTACGTTTTATCCAATCGGTTTAATTCACCGTTAATCTGCTGATACAAATAATCCCTTAGCTGCGCTCTAACCTGTTGGGTCTCTTCGAGACTTGGCTTAAACTCAACCGCATTGATTTCGTAAGTGGCTCCTGGTTTACTCACATTTTTTGCATTTTGATAAATGTCAGTCAAGCTTCCTTGAGGCACCCTTGCCTGGGCTGCAACATACAATTTTTCAAGTCCTGAACTGTCTTGGGAACGATCAAATTGAGTTAATTGCCACTGACCAGCAGCAATTTTATTTAAATTATTCATAATCTCTGCACGGGCTTTCACTAAATCAGCATTCGTCAAAGTGGCATTGATACTTACGGTTAGCAATGCAGATTGGGTTGTAACCCACTGTTTAGCAGAAACTTGAAAGACGACCTTATCCAGCATCATTTTATGAGGTAAATTAGCAGCATTCGCTAATGGACTTAGCGCCGCCAGTGCTAACATTGCAGCCAGTTTTCTCATCGCTATCTCCGATATTCAATTTAAAGCAGTTTACACTAGCGTCGGCTGGCTTTCCACTTGCCGCCTGAGCTTGGCTACCCAACTTTATCCTCATGAATCTATGCTTAACTTAATAATAGGATCGGAAGTTAAATTTTACTTAACTACATTGCTTTCAATCGGGAATGGATTTATAACATGTAGGATGCAATTTCACTGGAGCACTATTGATGATGTCTGTTAACGAAATAAAGCCAAACGAAGCACTCACCATTCAAGATGATTTTCTTGATTACGCACTAGTGCATGGGTTTGGTGATCTGCATTTTAAAGTGGATCCCGAAACAGGTATGAAGGCCATAATTGCCATTCATAGTACTAAACTAGGTCCAGCTCTAGGAGGTTGTCGTTTTATAGAATACCCAAATACAACAAGTGCCATTTATGATGCCATGCGTTTAGCCAGAGGCATGAGCTATAAGGCTGCTTCGGTTAATCTTCCTCTAGGCGGTGGCAAAGCAGTTGTTATTAAACCAAATAAACCTTTTGACCGTGAAGCATACTTACATGCTTTTGGAAAATTTGTTAATGAATTAAACGGTCGTTATATCACGGCTTTGGATAGTGGTACGCAATTAAGCGACATGGACATAATTGCCCAACATACTCCTTACGTAGCCAGCCTATCAAGCCATAATGGCGATCCGTCTCCTTCCACAGCTAAAGGGGTGTTGAGAGGGATTCAGGCCGCTGTTGAATTCAAATTAGGCAAAAATAAATTAGAAGGCTTACATATTGCCATACAAGGCTTAGGCCATGTTGGTTATTTGCTAGCAGGGCATCTTCACGAATTGGGTGCTAAACTGACGGTCGCCGATATCAAAGCCACTAATGTTGAACGCGCAGTAAAAGAATTTGGTGCCGAAGTTGTCCCTACTGAATCAATTCATAAAGTGCCTTGCGATGTTTTTGCACCTTGTGCATTGGGGGCGATTATCAACGACCGCACTATAGGCCAATTACAAACTCCGATTATTGCAGGGGCTGCCAATAATCAGCTCGCCCACACTTACCATGGACAATTGTTGCATGAAAAAGGGATCCTTTATGCCGCTGATTACGTAATCAACGCAGGGGGACTAATCTATGCAGCAAGCAAGTATTTACATACGCCTGAACAATTAGTAAATCAGCAGATTGATGGTATTCATACCTCCTTGTTAGCTATTTTTGCTCGTTCAATGCGCGAGAATCTTCCAGCGAGTGAAATTGCTGACACTTTAGCCCAAGAAAAATTAGGTTTGCTACCTGTTCACTAGGATAATTAAGCGCTAATCCGGCTTCTTTTGAGCGATTAGCGCATTAAATAAATAAGGCATCCCCAATGAAACATTTAAGTCTCACTCCAGCGCTTTATGACTACATGCTCGATATCTCTTTGCGGGAGCACCCTGTCCTGAAAGCACTGCGCGATGAAACCGCTAAATTGCCCCTTGCAAACATGCAAGTCGCGCCAGAGCAAGCACAGTTCATGCAGTTTCTCATTCGTCTTATCGATGCAAAAAAAATCTTGGAATTAGGTACTTTTACTGGCTACAGCGCATTAGCCATGGCCTTGGCTTTGCCTGATGATGGCGAACTCATCACTTGTGATATTAATACCGAATGGACTTCAATAGCCCCCCCTTTTTGGCGTGAAGCGCAGCAAGAGCATAAGATCAGTTTACGTTTAGCCCCTGCTCTGGATACACTTCATCATTTGCTGGAAGAAGGATATAACCGTAGTTTTGACTTTATCTTCATTGATGCTGATAAAACAAATTATGTGAATTATTACGAATTGGCTCTGCAATTAATTAGCCCACGAGGCATTATTGCCATAGACAACGTTTTTTGGGATGGTAAAGTAATTGATGAACATGAAACGGGTGGGCAAACTCGTGAAATCCGCCGCCTAAATGCATTAATTAAGACGGATGAACGGGTTGAGGTAAGTCTTTTAGCAATCGCAGATGGATTATTTTTAGTCAAACCACGTCTTTAGCCTTAGTTCGGATACTGCGCTAAAGACCAACAGGAGTGAGTCAATGAACGAAAATACTGCTAAAAACCCTTGCGGATTAGACGGGTTTGCGTTTTTGGAGTTCTCAGGTCCAGACAAAGCTTTACTCGATAAGCAATTTATCAATATGGGCTTTCATAAAATCGCTCAGCATAAAAATCAGGATATTTGCCTCTATCAACAAGGAGGAATCCAATTCATCGTGAATGCAGCTGCTGACTGCCAAGCCCAAGAACATGCCAAAGCCCATGGGCCAGGTGCTTGTGCGATGGGTTTTCGTGTTAAAGATGCAAAACAAGCTTATGATCATGCCATTAAACAAGGTGCAACACCTTTTCATGACTGTCAGCATGCTAATCATGATCTACCGGCCATTCAAGCCATCGGCGGAAGTGTCATCTACTTTGTTGATGATAATCATCAACCTTTTGCCAGTCACTGGCAGACAATGAAATCATCCGAGCAAGAAAAGCAAGGATGCGGCCTTACCTTTATTGATCATCTTACCCATAATGTTCACCGTGGGAATATGGATAAATGGGCACTTTTTTATGAATCCATTTTCAATTTCCATGAAATTCGCTTTTTCAATATTGTTGGCCAGATGACTGGACTAGTGAGTAGAGCTTTAGCAAGCCCTTGTGGCAAAATCAAAATTCCACTGAATGAATCAAAGGACGACAAGTCACAAATCGAGGAATTCTTACATGACTATCGCGGCGAAGGGATTCAGCACGTGGCCCTTAATACTGATGACATCTATACCACAGTAAATACATTAAGAAAACACAGTGTTGCTTTTCTCGACGTTCCGGATACCTATTATGAAATGGTCGATCAAAGAATACCTTGGCATAAAGAGCCTCTTGCTAAGCTGCAGCAAGAACGCATTTTGATCGACGGTGAGAAAGATCCGAAAGGTGGATTATTGTTACAGATTTTTACCGAAAATATATTCGGACCAGTGTTTTTTGAGATTATTCAACGCCGTGGAAATCAAGGTTTTGGTGAGGGTAATTTCCAAGCACTGTTTGAAGCTATTGAGCGGGATCAAATTAAACGAGGCACCTTACAAGAAATTCACTAAGAGGTTTTAAGGATGAAATTAGCCAGTCTTAAATCAATTGGAAATCGCGACGGCGAACTCTGCGTAGTAAGCCGCGATATAACAAGGGCTACCAAAGTTGATTACATAGCCAAAACGCTGCAAGAAGCCTTGGATCATTGGGACAAAGTTGAAGCACGCCTGAATGAAGTCTATCTTGCTTTGAATCAAGGTTCGGTAGCGAATTGCTTCCCTTTTGATTCAAGTAAAGTAGCAGCTCCTCTCCCACGCGCTTATCAATGGGCTGACGGTAGTGCCTATGTGAACCATGTGGAACTGGTCAGAAAAACACGTGGCGCTGAGATGCCAGCTGATTTTTGGACCACTCCCTTGATGTACCAAGGAGGATCTGACGGGTTTCTAGGCCCTAATGACCCCATAGAAATTGCGGATGAAGCCTACGGTGTCGATTTTGAGGCGGAGATTGCTATTATCACTGACGATGTACCAATGGGAATTACCAGCGAAAAGGCATCTCAGCACATTAAATTATTCATGCTGGTTAATGATGTGTCGTTGCGCAATTTAATCCCTGGTGAACTTGCGAGAGGATTCGGATTTTTTCAATCTAAACCTGCCAGCAGTTTTTCACCCGTTGCAATTACACCAGATGAATTAGGAAGCCACTGGGATGGCCAGCGTGTGCATTTACCGTTGTTTAGTTACCTAAATGATAACCTATTCGGTCAACCTAATGCCGGCATAGACATGACCTTTTCCTTTCCTGAATTAATTGCTCATGCTGCAAAAACGCGACATTTAGCAGCAGGTACTATTATTGGCTCGGGAACAGTTTCAAATCGCGATCGCAGCAAAGGGTCATCTTGTATTGCTGAAAGACGGATGCTTGAAGTTCTCGATGAAGGGAAACCCAAAACAGAATTTATGCATTTTGGGGATATTATTCGTATAGAAATGCTAAGTCCGGAAGGGCAATCTTATTTTGGCGCTATTAAGCAAACCCTGACTAACTATAAAGGTTTAAAGTGAAACTTTATGATTACTATCGTTCATCTGCGAGTTACCGTGTACGCATTGCACTCAATGTTAAAAATATCAGTTATGAAACCTTAGCGGTTCATCTAATCAATCATGGTGGAGAGCAATACCATCCCGATTATTTGCAATTGAATCCACAAGGTTTAGTTCCTACTTTGAATGAAAATGGGCATATCATTACCCAGTCAATAGCCATCATTGAGTACCTCGAGGAGATTTGCCCTACTCCGCATCTATTGCCTCAAACGCCTCTTGCCCGCGCACAAGTTCGAAGTATGGCACTGACTATCGCTTGCGATGTTCATCCCCTGAATAATTTACGTGTTTTGGAACGATTGAGAGGTGAATTTAATGCAGATGAACAACAAATTCTGGGCTGGTACCACCATTGGCTGAAACTGGGTTTTGACGCCCTGGAAAATCGTCTCGAAGCCATGCCACATAAAAATAAAGTATGTTATGGCAACGAAGTAAGTATGGCGGATGTGTGTCTTATTCCTCAAGTTTATAACGCACACCGGTTTAATTTTTCTATGGAGAACTACCCCCTCATCAATGAGATCTATGCTTATTGCTGCTCTTTAGAGCCCTTTAAAGCGGCTGCGCCAGAAAGCAACATGAAAGATTAACACCGTTTTTCCCATTATTACATAAAAGGATAAAATCCTATTGTTATGAGAAATATTCCGATTATTGCGATTAGGGCAACGATTAAATAATACCAATTTGTTTCATAGACTGCTCTTGTCGAACTGACCATTTTCTCAGGTACTGCCAACCATAAAATCGATTTAATCGCTATTAACCAGCCTAAGATAGTGATCACAACATCTGGCGCAAAAGTCCATCGATTATGAACCACAATGATAAAGAGACCAATAATAAGGGCCAAAGAAGCAGTCATTATAATGACTCCGGAAGATGGCTGCAGTTTTTCTACATAGGCAAGGTATGCTTGTCGCCTCATTAACATAATAATGGCCATAATCAATAAATATAAGCCGATAATCTGGGCGAGAATAAGAGAATGAAGATGTATATTTTCCATTGGTTTATCCTTAAACAATAGTCTCTATTTAATTATAGACGATTTAAAAATCTATAATTTTTCTTCTAAAACCAAGCCTTTGCGACTAAAGCGGTTGATATCCCACTCGGAGTCCGTTGAAGGATACTCCATTTTGCCTCACAGCGTTGTACGCGCCCAATCAAGACAGTTTGGCTATTACACTGATAATGAACCTTCATCCCATCATAAACAGCGCCATCATCCACTGCTTGACATTTCTCTCCTGTCGTTAATTCAACAGCCCAAGGATAAGCCTCAGCCATATCAAGAGAGGTATTTTGGGTATTATCTACAGGTGTGGACAAATTAATTTGGACACTATCTCCAACCCAAGGGGATTGTGGACACACAGCTTCCTTGTGCGACCCGTATTCTTTCACAAAGCAAGGATCATAAACTTTATTCGCTGCTACACAACGCCAAGCATCCTCTCGTTTAATACGCTGCGATTGCTGCCAGCATTGTCCAGGGATGACTTCTTTAATCACTACGGGGGTTCCATCGGCAAAAGGACGGTATAATTTTAATTCAGTATCATCCGCAAACGAGTAAACCGGCAGGATAATCATAAAAAATACTATAACTCCACGCAGCATATGTTCCCCCCTTGATTTCATTTAGTGTATCATTCAAAGTTTTTATCCAATGATTACATTATACGTAATTTATACAGCAGCTTATTCTCCCTATACTAATTGGAGTACATCATGACAGAGGTCTACACAGTAAAACAATGTTTAGATGGTGAAATTCCTGTTGATCAAACAGTCACCGTACGCGGTTGGATTAAAACGCGTCGCGATTCAAAAGCAGGATTATCCTTTATTAGTTTACATGATGGCTCTTGCTTTGCGCCAATCCAAATTGTAGCCACTGATAATTTAACGAATTATCATCAGGATATCATCAAACTCACAACCGGTTGTTCTATCATCACAACAGGTAAACTTGTTTTATCTCAAGGTAAAGGCCAGGCTTTTGAAATTCAAGCTGAAACCATTGAGGTGGTTGGCTGGGTAGAAAATCCTGACACTTATCCTATTCAAGCGAAGCGTCATACCTTAGAGTTTTTACGGGAAGTCGCCCACTTACGCCCAAGAACCAATACCATAAGCGCAGTTACTCGAGTTCGTCATTGTTTAGCACAAGCAGTGCATCAATTTTTCAATGAGCGGGGTTATTTTTGGATCCATACGCCGATTATCACATCAAGCGATTGTGAAGGCGCTGGTGAAATGTTTCGAGTAAGCACCTTAGATCTGTTTAACATCCCTAAAACCCCACAAGGGCAAATCGATTTTACCCAAGATTTCTTCGGCCGCGAAGCCTTTCTCACCGTTTCAGGTCAATTAAACGTTGAAGCATATTGTTTAGCAATGTCTAAAGTATACACTTTCGGTCCCACTTTCCGGGCTGAAAATTCTAACACAAGCAGACACTTAGCTGAATTCTGGATGATTGAACCTGAACTCGCTTTTGCAACATTAAGTGACATTTGCGAGCTTAGCCAAGCAATGTTGCGCTATTTATGTAAAACCGTTTTGGAAGAGCGTGCTGACGATATGAACTTCTTTAACCAGTTTGTGGCTCCGGGTTGCATTGAGCGCTTAGAACACATCGTAGCCTCTGATTTCGAAATCATGTCGTACACCGATGCAATCAAAGCTTTGGAAAATACCAATCACAAGTTTGAGTTTCCTGTGAGTTGGGGACTTGACTTGCAATCAGAGCATGAACGCTATCTTGCAGAAGAGCTTTGCAAAAAGCCGGTCATTCTTACTGACTATCCCAAAGACATTAAGGGATTTTATATGCGCTTAAATGAAGACGGGAAAACAGTTGCCGCTATGGATGTATTAGCCCCAGGAATCGGTGAGATAATTGGCGGTAGCCAGCGCGAAGAGCGGTTAGAAGTCCTTGATCACCGGATGGATGAGTGCAATTTAAATAAAGAGAGCTATCAATGGTATAGGGATTTGCGTCGCTACGGCACAGTCCCTCACGCCGGTTATGGCCTGGGGTTTGAGCGGCTAATCAGTTATGTAACAGGGGTCAGCAACGTGCGTGATGTGATTCCTTTTCCACGCACTCCTGGACATGCAGATTATTAAAGGTTATTAAATTAACGTGTCATCCTGAATATCGCGAAGGATCCCCTGACTCCTGGCAGTAGCCTCTTCGAGGGGATCCTCAGTTTGTTCAGAACCCGACCTAATGATTCTAAATGAGATGTCCATCCTGAATGGTTAATATTTTATCCATTCGTGCAGCTATTTGTTGGTCATGCGTCACAATAACCAGCGCTGTTTTCAAATGTTCATTCAAGCCCAGCATAAGATCAAAAATTTTTAACGCAGTTGCATTATCCAAATTCCCTGTGGGTTCATCCGCCAAAACGCAATGAGGCTCATGGACTAAAGCTCTAGCTATTGCAACGCGTTGACGCTCTCCGCCAGAGAGTTGTGAAGGTTTATGCCCTAGGCGATGTGCTAATCCAACTTTCTCTAAAATGGTTTCCGCCTGTTTTTGTGCCTCAGCAAGGGATTTATTTGCCAATAACAAAGGCATGCACACATTTTCCAAAGCAGTAAACTCAGGTAATAAATGATGAAACTGATAGACGAAACCTAATTCCTTATTGCGCAGCCTACATCGCTGTTTTTCGGAGAGTGTTTGCCAGTTAACATTTTGTATCAATAATTTCCCACTACTCGGTCTGTCCAAGCCACCTAGCAAATGCAATAAGGTGCTTTTACCGGAACCTGAAGGCCCAACGATGGCAATACGTTCACCACGGCTAATGGTGAAATTAATCCCTTTTAATACCTCAATTGACTCTGTGCCGTCATGGTAAGTTTTACCTAAATTTTGGCAATCAAAAATAACATCACTCATAGTGTAAAGCCTCCGCTATCACGGTTTTTGAGGCACGCCAAGCCGGATAAATGGTCGCAATAAAACTCATGAATAAAGCAGCAGCACAAATTTGCCATAAATCACTCATCATAATTTTTGAAGGCAAGTAATCCACAAAGTAAACATTCGATGAAAGGAGTTGAGTATGGAAGACCGACTGTAGAAAATTAACGATTGATGTCGCATTCGATGCCAAAATAATTCCCGCAATCAATCCTAATAATATCCCTACTACTCCTACCATCATTCCTTGCACAATGAATATCCAAAGAATCGTGGATGGCGTTGCGCCAATCGTTCTTAGAATAGCGATCTCCGATTGCTTGTCATTCACAACCATTACTAAGGATGAAACCAAATTGAAAGCGGCCACTGCAATAATCAGAAGCAAGATTAAAAACATCATGGTTTTTTCCATCTTAACAGCATGAAAAAATGGGCCAAATTGCTGTGTCCAGTTACCTACTTCATATTGCTCGCCTAACTTATCAGCTAATTGATCAGAGATTTTTGGGGCATCATAAATATTACTAATTTTCATTTTCAGCCCAGTTACTGCATCGCCTAACTGCATGAGTTTTTGGGCATCTATCAAATTGATAAAAGCAAGTTTTGCATCAAAATTAAATCCAGTGCCTGCGGAAAATACCCCTGCCACTGTAAAGCGCTTAAAACGGGGAATCATCCCTGTTGGAGTGACCGTCGCCTGAGGAATCATAATTGTTACTTTATCTCCCACCATGACGCCAAGGCTATCAGCCAGATTACGGCCAAGGAGGATGCCAAAATGTTGCAAATCAGCAATATCTCCCATAAGCAACTTATCTTGTATATGCGTTATAGACTGCTCTTGTATAGGATCAACACCAGTAAGAACAATAGGTAATACTTGGCCTTCATGAGTAAGCAGGCCTTGTCCACCAATATAAGGAGCTACCGCAATAACTCCTGGCGTACGTTTAAGCTCATTCTGCAAAGGCTGCCAATCGACTATTTTGCCTTCCTTACCGCTTACAGTAATTTCTGGGGCCATTCCAAAAAAACGCTTGTGGATTTCTTCATCAAAACCATTCATTACCGAGAGCACGGTAATCAGTACCATGACTCCTAGTCCAATCCCTAGCATTGAGCTTAAAGAAATGAAGGAAACGAAATGATTTCGTTTTTTAGCGCGTGTGTAACGTAGTCCAATATAAAGTGCCAGTGGCTTAAACATAAGGAATGTAACTTGTAAAAGATCTATTGTAGTTAAATTCAGCTTGGCATGATATAGCTAATTCACTTTTCTCTATTCCAGATACTCCCAAACGCTTGTTTTTTAGCAAGCAATCTCAACAATTCATATACTCATTATCATGCAATACACACAGTTATCCACAGATTCTGTGGAAAATTTTTCCGCAATCAATGAAGAGTTGTGATATTTTTAATAAATAGAAGCACTCAAAATAAACGATTAATGGACAAATGGGGCAAGTATGCCTCGGGATTGAGAGCAATAATGGAATGGATCGATGATACACGACGTCATTTGGGAAAAATTTTGGACAGTATGGGATTAGGCCCCCAGGAAACTCCCTACCAAATTATTGCTACGTTTGATGGGGCAAGGCTGAGGAAATACGATCATGATGAATCATCAGGCCCTAACGTCCTTATTATTCCTGCCCCTTTTAAGAGAGCCTATATTTGGGATCTCATTCCCGATGTCAGTGTTGTACGGCGTTGCTTAGAACAAGGAATGCAAGTCTTTTTACTAGAATGGACTACTCCCAACCAACAAGAATTTGGTTTGAGGGAATATACCGACACCTTGCCTCTAACGGCTGTTAATGCAATCAAAGCAAATACACAGTGCCAAGCGCCAGTGTTACTGGGTCATTCCTTAGGAGGTACATTTGCCGCAATTTTCGCCTCCTTATTTCCAGAGAGAGTCCATGGTCTTGTTTTAGTGGATACTCCTCTTGCTTTTGGCCAAGAAGGAGGCCCTTTAGCAGAAGCCATAGCCAAAATTCCTGACCTGAACTTATTCCATGCCTTTACTGGAAACGCTGTTTCTGGAACATTGATTAACCTCTTAAGCCTTGCTGCTGCGCCTGAAGTTTTTCATTTTCAAACATTATCTGATTTAGCAGCCTGTTCCTTCAATCCTAAAGCAATGGAAATTCATGCACGTGTAAGTCGTTGGGCATATGATGAATTCCCTTTGCCTTGGCGACTTTTCGAAGAAATTACTGAACAACTTTTTCGTAACAATGCCTTTCTTCAGGGAGGACTTAAAATTGGCAAACGTTATACAAGCTTAGCCCAATTACGCTCACCTACCTTAGCTATTGTCAACCCTTTTGGCGGCGTAGTCCCTCCTGATTCTTTAATCAAAGGTCTTCAATCAACTCAAGCCCAACCATTCAAGGTACTCATTTATGAGTCAGATTGCGGCCCAGTAATTCAGCATTTAGGCCCTCTTGTTTCTCAACTCGCTCATCAACAGTTATGGCCTCAAATTTTGGATTGGATTATTCAAACCACTACCAAACACAACTGAGTCTTTTGCCAATCGTGATGTAAAAAACCTAAACATCACACTAATCTCCTTTTTTTATAAGCTATTCGACAGTGTATACACAGAGTTATCCACTGAATTTGTGGATAACAAAATTTATTTGAAATAGTTAAGGAAAGCGCCAACCCCTTGTCCGGTATGGATTATTATTGTTATAAAAAGAAAGCTGAGGCAAATTGAGATAAGTGAGTTGGAGAAGATATCCACAGGATTGATGAACGAAGGGAAGTCCACCGGGTGGACTATCTTAACAAATAAAAAATAAAAAAACAGTCTTGACTTCATTTATTTTTAAAACCATTTCTCAAAAATGGCTTCATGGAATAATAGTACGCAAGATTGGATTTTCTAAAGAGATCAAAGTTTCCGTGGATTGAATTTCCTCAATCGCTTGTATCTTGTTAATCAGCACTTTTTGGAGTGCCTCAATTGAGCGACACATGACTTTAATAAATATGCTGTAAGAACCTGTCGTGTAATAAGCTTCTACCACTTCGTCGAGGCTTTTCAGCTTGGCAAGCACGGAATGATAATCCTTTGCACCTTTTAAAATAATACCAATGAAACAACAAACGTCATAGCCTAATTGCTTTGGATCAACCTGGGCATACACACCTGTAATGATTCCTGCCTGTTTCATTTTTTCTATTCTCACATGGATAGTCCCTGGGCTTACGTCAAAATTTTTAGCTAATTCAGCATAAGGGACCCGTGCATTTCTAATAAGAGCATTGAGAATATTTTTATCGAGATTATCGATTTGATAATTTTCCATCCGATAGCACCACCTATTTTGAATTTAATTTAAAATAATTTAGCTTATTTTAAATAAAATACAGTTAAAATACAAAATTTATTAATTAATATTGAATTTATAAGGCTATTTATTGTGAAATATTCATGATAACTTTTAAGTGAGTAGCCACAATGAAGCAGCAATTTATCGAAAAGCAACAGCAAATCAGCTTTGTAAAACGTTTTTTCTCGCGACAACTCGAACAACAATTAGGATTGATAGAGGTTCAAGCCCCCATCTTGAGCAAAGTGGGGGATGGGGAGCAAGATAATCTTTCCGGCGTTGAAAAAGCAGTTAACGTAACAATCAAAGCATTACCCGGGGCTGCCTACGAAGTAGTCCATTCTCTCGCAAAATGGAAACGTAAGATGCTAGGGCGATTCAATTTTGAAGTCGGAGAAGGACTATACACCCATATGAAAGCCCTTCGCCCTGATGAAAAAAAACTAACTGCCATCCATTCTGTGCACGTCGACCAATGGGATTGGGAACGCGTCATGGCTGAAGGCGAACGTACTTTAGCTTACCTGAAGCAAACAGTAACTAAAGTATATGATGCCATAAAAAAGACTGAGGCAGCGGTATACGCTGAATTTGGTTTAGCTCCATTTTTACCTGAAAAAATCACATTTGTGCATAGCGAGCAACTTCTTAAACGATACCCCCATCTGAGCGCTAAAAAACGTGAACGTGTTATTACAAAAGAATTAGGTGCTGTTTTTTTAATCGGTATTGGATCTCAACTCTCCAATGGTGAACCCCATGACCTAAGGGCACCAGACTATGATGATTGGATAAGTCAGAATGAAGAGGGTTTTGTAGGCCTGAATGGGGATATTTTAGTATGGAATCCCGTCCTGGAAGATAGCTTTGAAATTTCTTCTATGGGCATCAGAGTTAATGCAGAAACATTAAGACAGCAACTGATGATTACTCAAAATGAAGAGCGCTTGAATTTGGAATGGCATCAAAAATTGCTTCGGGGCGAATTTCCTCAAACCATTGGCGGCGGCATTGGCCAATCTCGTTTAACCATGCTGTTATTAAAACAGAAACACATTGGTCAGGTCCAATGCAGTGTCTGGGCTCCTGATGTTCATGAACAAATGGCTCTTTATTGAGCCATTAATCCAACATTTAACCACGTCGATTATGAAATCTGGAAGGTTCAAGAAAACCTACCCACATCCAAGTCGTCTCCTTGCTTAAAATTTAAATTATTGTGAAATCGCCATTATGACGAAACAATAGCCGCCCTTTGGAATCTCTTGTATACTCTATCAACACTCAGTTAAGAAAAAAGCCTATTTTCATAGCCAATCTTATCTGAGTACTCCACTCAATAATTACAAAAATTTTCTTGAGGATAATCATGCTTACGAACAGCAAGCGCAATATAATAGGTACACTTGTGTTTGTTATAGGTCTTCTTGCAACCACAGCTGGTAATGCTTGGCATAGCCATGGTAGCTGGTATGGTGGCCATCGTCATTACCATGGTGGTTATGGTCATGGCTTTGGTGGCTATTATGGCCAAGGCGGTTTCTTTTATAATGGTGGCTGGTCTGGCCCCAATATTGTTATCAATGTGCCCCCCAGAAGATATTATGCCCCAGTATGCGAAAACGTTGAAGTCTGTAATTCATTCGGTGAATGCTGGTTAGAAACCTACTGCGATTAATCATATTTTTCTATTAACTTATTCCATAAAGTAATTTATATGGTTAACATTAGTTTTCGCTAAAAACTACTGGATGGGGTTGGAGATAACTATTGGGCGATTACCTAAATTGGGAAAAAGTTAATAATCTTCCTCCGATCAAAATCAGCAGCGGTAGTATGGAACTAGTGAAATGGATAGCTTTAGTATCCATGACTATCGATCACATCAACCGCTTTTTTTACGCTTCGTCTATTCAAACGCTCTATTGCATTGGCAGACTTGCCATGCCCCTATTTGCTTTCATTTTTGCCTATAATCTCGCTCGACCAGATGCCCTTCCCCGCGGACTTTATTCCAAAGTTTTAGTCCGCTTAGTCATTTTTGGAGCAATCGCAACACCCGGCTATATTGCCATGCGTCATTTGCAATTTATTTGGCCTTTGAACATTCTGTTTACACTAGGAGTCGCCACTGCAACCCTTTATTGTTTTGCATTAGGAGGGAATAGAAATCGTGTTTTCGCCATTTTTATTTTTTTAATCGGCGGCTTTTTTGTAGAGTATAGTTGGGTAGGAATTTTCTTTTGTGTTACTGCCTGGTTTTATTGTAAAAACCCCACACTCCTTCGCCTTCTAGCGTGCGCTGTAGCCTACTTTTTTCTTGATGACATTAATGCTAATCATTGGGCTCTTGTCAGCTTAGCCGTAATTCTTTTGGCGACGCAAATCGATATAAGAATTCCTCGTATTCGTCATTTTTTTTACTTTTATTATCCCCTGCATTTGTACACTTTATACTTCTTAAGTAAATGGCTATAAAATTTGATCTATTTTTTACCAATAATGCAAATATATGTCTATATTTAAGGATAGAAACTGCTTGCAATAAGACTTAGCGTACCTTGACTTTTACAATAGCACTACCTCAATCAAGCAGGAACCCCTTAAAACGGAATTTATGGAGTAAACATGCCAATACACGAAAGACGTCAACATTTCCGCATTGAAGATCAGGTTTATTTTGATTACAGGTTAGTCGAACCAGGTGAGCTTTATTCCGATAAAATAATCACCGAAGAACTTTTGGGACAAAGCGGAAAGCGCTACCTCGAAACAACACAGTATTTTCAAAGCATCGATTATGAGATATCTAAGCTGACTCAATCACTTGCTGTGCATGAACCAGCCCTTGCGCATTATCTCAATTTAATCAATGCCAAAATTGAATACTTGGCACGTCATCTAATGATTGGTGAAAAAATCCATTTACGCAAAATTAATCTCAGTTTAGGTGGGATGGCTTTTAAAACAAAAGAGCGTGTTAAAGAAAAAACGCACATGAAAATCATCATCTACACTAAACCCAAAATGATTCCAATTTTGCTCAATGCCTCAGTTGTTTATAGTCAGTATTACAATGAAAACCAGTATCATACTGCGGTGCAATTCGAAGAGATGAATAAGGAACAAGAGCAATTGCTCTCCCAACATATTATGTTGGCCCAACAGTCCAAATGTCGTGCTGATTAATAGGAACTAGCAATAGCGATTTCATTATCGCATAATCATGGGTTATAAAACTATAAATTAAGGTATGGCATGGCAAGATACGTTTTTTGTTGTAAATTAAAGCAAGAAGCAGAAGGTTTAGATACCGCTCCGTTTCCAGGTCCCCTGGGCGAAAAAATTTTTAATCATGTCTGTAAACAAGCATGGAAAATGTGGCTAGCCCATCAAACAATGCTTATTAATGAATATCGCCTTAGCCTGATTGATCCAAAAGCACGAGAATTTCTAAATGAAGAAATGAAAAAATATTTTTTTGGAGAAGGTTCAGCAACACCAGCAGGTTTTGTTCCTAAAGAATGAGGCAAATTAACATGGGTCATGAACTGTTGCATATCGGTGAAGAAGTTGCAGAAGCTATTAAAAAGCAGCGCCCTATTGTGGCTCTCGAATCCACTATTATTTCGCATGGTATGCCTTATCCTGATAATTTGGCCACAGCGAAAGAAGTTGAACAACTCATTCGTGATAATGGCGCTGTTCCAGCAACCATTGCCCTATACGACGGCAAAATTCACGTTGGTATCGATCATAAAATCATGAAGCATATTGCCAATCATCCGGAAGTCATTAAAGCTTCACGAAGAGATATTGCTTTTGTCTTGAGCCATCAACTAACTGCTAGCACGACTGTGGCAGCAACCATGTTTTGTGCACATTTAGCAGGGTTACCTCTTTTTGTAACGGGTGGAATCGGCGGTGTACATCACCACGTCGGCGAAAGCTTTGATATTTCGGCTGACCTATTCGAACTTAGCTCGACCCCTGTCACAGTCATTTGTTCTGGCGCTAAATCAATTTTAGACTTACCCAAAACATTAGAAGTGCTAGAAACGTACGGGGTTGCTGTAGTTGGTTATCGCACCGACGAATTTCCAGCTTTCTTCAGTCAGTCGAGTGGTATTCCTCTGCTCCACCGTTTAGATAACCCTGAAGACGTTGCCAACCTCATGTATTATCAATATAAATTAGGCCTCAACAATGGCATTGTAATCGCAAACCCCATCCCTAAAGCCGCTGAAATACCCGATGAACAAATCATGCCGATTATTAAACAAGCGCAGAAAGAAGCCCGAAATCTTAATGGCAAAGCCATCACCCCCTTCTTATTACAGCGAGTAGCCCAATTAACAGCAGGTCAGAGTTTACAAGCCAACATAGAACTTATTAAAAGCAATGCAATATTGGGTGCCCAAATTGCGATTGCTTTTCAACAAAAGAAATAATTGGGTTAATGCACATTAAACCACACAATGCATTTTTCTTAATACTTCCCTTAAGCAATGGGCAGCATCCTTCACTGCCTCTCTCGATCGCCACGCAACGTGACCATCCGGACGTACGAGGACAGCCCCCTGCTCACTAATTTCATACATCTGAGCCCATTGATTTTCGGGATCTTGCAACTCCCCATGAGTGCCAACACGATAGCTTTTTAGCGGGCAAGTTTTTATCGCTAATGCGGCATTATGCCAATCTGGATTTCTATCGCTACTTAAAATTACAAATGATCGTTCGAACAACTCCAAAGTCGATACCGGTTTATCATCCCGATACAGCATATAATGAGGAGCCCGGCTACCTGGAAGGGTCGAAGGGATATACTGGTCTGCTTCCATAGCAGGATAAGATCCACGATCTGGAATTAATGCACCTTGTTCGTAATGAAAACCAATATCTAAAGCAATTTGGTTTAAGTGTTCGTTTTGCTCCTCCAAAGCTCGGTTCATTGTCACAAAGTCCTCTTCGTAAATAGCTTGAAAAATAGTACTAAATCGTCTCGCATTTTTTGTGCTCCAATCAATATTAGCTACCGCAATGGGGGCTCGCTCTTCAAAATAAGTATCAAGCAAAGCATCTTTAGCATATCCCTGTAACACCAAAGCAAGCTTCCAAGATAAATTATGGGCATCCTGAATTCCAGTGTTCATACCTAAACCACCAGTAGGCGGTAATCGGTGTGCAGCATCTCCCGCTAAAAAAATACGACCTTGACGATAAGTTTTGGCAACCAGAGCTGCCATTGTCCAAAATGACTTATTAATTAATGAAACATTGATTGAGTCGTCATCTATAACCCGTTTTACGAATTCAACACAGAAATCATCGGTAAAAAATTTCTTAGAGAGCTCTGGATTTGCATCATAACGCACGCCAAGAAGCCATTTTTTTGCTCCATCTTTTGACAAGATAAATGTTCCCATGATATCTCTACGAGTGAACATAAATCCTACGCTAGGACGATCTTTAACATATTTACCTAAATCCATTTCACAATAGATGTTACAAAATTCCCCTAGATTATCCTCTCCCTCCATTGCAATGTTTAACGTTTTGCGAATGGGACTGACGGCGCCATCAGCGGCTATTAAAAATTGTGAGTTGATATCAAGTTGCTTGTTGGTTTTATTATCATTGACTGTCGTTCGCACCCCATGAGCATCCTGATAAAACTCAATCATGGTGGTATTAAATAAGCATTGAATCTCAGGATAGCGTTGGGTAGCAACAAATAATTCATGCTCAACCCAATCTTGTGATATTAAAGCAGTTGAAGTCGGACTCGCTGAAGACGATCTTGGTTTGGCGCTTATGCGTGACAATTCTTTACCCTGAAACGACTCTAACCAAATAAACCGGTGAGCCTCAAAAGGAAGTTCATATTGACGCAGCCCCTTCTCCAATCCCCACAGCCTAAAAATTTCCATGGTTCGGGTATTTACCCCCCGAGCTTTAGGATGATTGGTAGTCGAAGCATGCTTTTCTATCACAACACAGCGGATACCCATGCGAGCCAACCCAATTGCCATACTTAACCCAACAGGCCCAGCCCCCACGATAGTGACTTGTGTATTCGTTTCCATGTATCAGCTCATTTAGGAGAGAGATTAGCTAAGTTTAACTTATGTCTTTACCGAATACTAATGCATGCACAACGCTCAAGCTTTCGACCTAACAAAACCAAAAAAAGTATAAAATTAAACCATTTAGGTTTCGAAATACCCTCTTTTTAAAGCCCTATTAATTTTTTACAAAAAAGTCCTAAACACCGCTTGACTCGAAAGCATTCTCGGAGTTTAATAGCAACCTCTCGCGGCCAGATAGCTCAGTCGGTAGAGCAGAGGACTGAAAATCCTCGTGTCGGCAGTTCGATTCTGCCTCTGGCCACCATTTTTACCTTTATAATTCAATAAGTTACGAATCCACCTAAAGCACAGTGACTTTGGGGTCTTTCCCAATTACGGGGGCACTAATACGTGGGTCTTTCCCAATTACGGGGGCACTAATCGTTAGCAACAGAGCACCCTAACACGCGTTCTATAATTTTCAAAGTTTTTAAACCCATAAGCTCTACGCTGAATGAGTTTCATTTTTCGATGAAAGCCTTCGGTTATCCCGTTGTTCTTAGTGAATCGGAGCATTCTTGCGACTTCATCTTTCCATCTAAATAAGGTATTTCCTGGGTCTTTCCCAATTACGGGGGCACTAATCGTTAGCAACAGAGCACCCTAACACGCGTTCTATAATTTTCAAAGTTTTTAAACCCATAAGCTCTACGCTGAATGAGTTTCATTTTTCGATGAAAGC